>OGRB01000033.1_pt1 | contig 131725 bp, 112 predicted proteins | sample 1553371 | NCBI WGS metagenome assembly OGRB01 (sample SAMEA2580027, study PRJEB22360) | human gut metagenome | reverse complement strand
ACCTTGCCAAGGGCTACGGGGATTTGATAGCATTTCTTTACTAACTTTCCATTTACTTCAGTACCACTTTATCCAGATGCCAGATCTCATCCACATACTGCTGGATGGTTCTGTCGGAGGTGAACTTGCCAGAGCATGCCACATTGAGGATAGCGCTCTTAGCCCAGTTGTCTTCGTCGCGGTAAGCGACTTCTACTCTCTTCTGTGCCTCTGCGTAGGACTTGAAGTCCTTGAGGATGAAGTAGGTGTCTGCCTTGGCGGTGCACTGGGTATTCAGCAGAGAGTTGTACAGCGGGCGGAACAGCTCGAGATCTCCCGGTGCAAAGGTTCCGTTGATCAGCTGCATCAGTACCTTGCGGACATCCTGATCATTGTTGAAGATCTCCATGGGATCATATCCGCCATGGTTCTCATAGTTGATAACTTCCTGTGCGGACAGACCGAAGATAAAGGCATTCTCTTCGCCCACTTCTTCTACGATCTCCACGTTGGCACCGTCCATGGTTCCCAGAGTCAGGGCACCGTTCAGCATGAACTTCATGTTACCGGTACCGGACGCTTCCTTACTTGCGGTAGAAATCTGCTCGGAGACATCTGCTGCCGCAAAGATGATCTCTGCGTTGGATACATTGTAGTTCTCAATAAATACGACCTTGATCTTGCCGTTAATAGCGGGATCGTTATTTACTACATCCGCTACGGAGTTGATCAGCTTGATGGTCAGTTTTGCGTTGCGGTAGCCGGCTGCTGCCTTCGCGCCGAAGATAAAGGTTCTGGGATAGAAATCCAGTTCCGGATGCTCCTTCAGTTCGTTATACAGGTGCATTACATGCAGAATATTGAGCAGCTGTCTCTTGTACTCATGCAGACGCTTTACCTGTACATCGAAGATGGATCTGGGATCTACTTCGATACCGTTGTGCTCCAGAATATATTTTGCCAGACGTACTTTGTTCTGGTACTTGATGTTCATGAATTCCTGCTGTGCCTTCTTGTCATCCGCATATACCTTCAGGCGGGAGATCTGAGGCAGATCGGTGATCCAGTCGTCACCTACATGAGCCGTTACCCAGTCAGCCAGCAGAGGATTCGCATGCAGCAGGAAACGTCTCTGGGTAATACCGTTGGTCTTGTTGTTGAAGCGCTCCGGGAACATCTCGTAGAAGTCCTTCAGTTCCTGCTTCTCCAGAATCTCGGTATGCAGTCTTGCCACGCCGTTGACTGAGTAACCGGAAACGATAGCCATATTTGCCATCTTCACCTGTCCATCATAGATGATGGCCATCTTGCGGATCTTCTCCTGTACATCCACGCCGGGTACATTGCTGTACTTCTGCTGGATATCCAGAACGAATCTGCGGTTGATCTCCTCTACGATCTGATAGATTCTCGGAAGCAGTCTGGAGAACAGTTCGATGGGCCATTTCTCCAATGCTTCCGCCATGATGGTGTGGTTGGTGTAAGCACAGGTCTTGGTGGTGATCTCCCACGCTTCCTCCCAGGTCAGATAATAATCATCCATCAGCACACGCATCAGCTCTGCGATAGCTACGGTAGGATGGGTATCGTTCAGCTGGAAGGTAACCTTCTCATAGAACTTATGGATATCATCATGCTTTCTCATGTACTTCTCTACAGCTTCCTGTACGGATGCGGAGATGAAGAAGTACTGCTGCTTCAGACGCAGCTCCTTACCTGCATAGTGATTGTCGTTGGGGTACAGAACCTCTACGATGTTACGTGCCAGGTTCTCCTGCTCTACCGCCTTCTGGTAATCCCCCTTATCAAAGGAATCCAGCTGGAAGCACTCTACGGGCTCCGCATCCCAGATACGCAGGGTGTTTACAATACCGTTGCCATAGCCCACGATGGGAAAATCAAAAGGAATGGCCTTAACAGACTGATAACCCTCCTGGGTAAATACATTTCTGCCATTCTCATCGGTATGCACACTGACATAGCCGCCGAATTTCACAATTTTCGCATACTCAGGTCTGCGCAGTTCGAAAGGATTACCATTCATCAGCCAGTTATCGGGAACCTCTACCTGATAACCGTCGCGGATCTCCTGCTTGAACATACCATAACGATAACGGATACCGCAGCCATATGCAGGATATCCCAGCGTTGCCAGAGAATCCAGGAAACATGCTGCCAGACGTCCCAGTCCACCGTTACCCAGTGCTGCATCCGGCTCCTGGTCCTCGATCAGGTTCAGATCCAGTCCCAGTTCTTCCAGAGCTTCCGCTACGGGCTTATATGCCTTTAAATTGATGAGGTTATTGCCCAGTGCTCTTCCCATCAAAAACTCCATGGACATGTAGTAGACCATCTTGGGGTCTTCCTTCTCATATGCCTTCTGGGTCTCCATCCAGTTCTCTACGATACGGTCCTTGATCGCATAAGATACTGCCTGGAAGATCTGCTGTGCATCTGCCTCTTCCAGATTCTTACGATACAGGGTGCGCACATTATATTCCACACTTCTCTTGAAGAGCTCCTTGTCGAACTCTTTTGCCTTTACCGGCTTCTCGCTGGCTGCTACTGATTTTTTCACCTATGTTCTCCTCTCCATTACCTCTCCGGTACTGTACTCTTCTCAAGATATTCCGCACCGGATAGCGTTATGATTTCATCCATATTCTTAACCAAATACAGGTAATATTATAACAAATATATACACTCATTCCAACTGTTTTCGCCGGTTTTCGTAAGTTTCGTAAATGTTTTTCCGAAACAGAAAAGATTCTGCGGTCCCCCTTCCGGAAAACCACAGAATCTTTATCTTTATACTCTCTCCACAGCGATCACTGCGTTCTCGCCGTTGATATTCCATTCCTTCGATACGCCGTATTCCATACCGCTTGTCAGTTCATCAGCCAGAACCTTGCCGCTGATGGCTTCTTTGTTCTTCTGTGCGATCTCGGACAGCTTATCGTTGCCATTGATGGATACGCGGATGTGATCGGTCACTTCGAAGCCGCTCTCCTTACGCATGGTCTGGATCTTGCTGATGATCTCGTATACGAAGCCTTCCTCTACCAGTTCCGGTGTCAGGTTGGTATCCAGGACAACGGTCATCCGATTGTCCTCCTGAGATACATAGCCTTCCTTCTGTGCCATGTCGATCAGCAGATCGTCCTTGGTCAGTTCTACAGCCACGCCGTCTACGTCAAACTTCAGAGCGCCGTCTGCATTCAGCTCATCCATTGCTGCATTGCCATCGAGTGCTGCAAGGTGCTTCTGGATGCCGCCCAACTGTTTGCCATACTTGGGTCCTACGGTACGCAGCTGGGGTTTGAAGGTGTAAGAGGTAAAGTCACGTACGTCATCGGTAAATACAACTTCCTTGACGTTCAACTCATCCTCGATGATCTCCTGGTAGAACTCACTTAAGGTGAAGTCTGACTTGATATACATTCTGCTGATCGGCTGACGATTCTTGATGGCAGCCTCGTTACGGCATGCACGACCCATAACTACAGCATCCAGTACATCTTCCATATCCTCTTCCAACTTCTTGTCGATGTGATCCTTGTTCACTACCGGGAAGTCACACAGATGGATACTCTCGGGTGCATTTGCATCGTTGCTTCTTACCAGGTTCTGGTAAATATCCTCTGTCATGAAGGGGATCATGGGTGCGGCTGCCTTACAGATGGTCACCAGTGCGGTGTACAGCGTCATGTAGGCATTGATCTTATCCTGCTCCATACCCTTTGCCCAGAAACGCTCACGGCTGCGTCTTACATACCAGTTACTCATCTCATCGACGAAGTCCTGCAGCGCCTTGGCAGCCTCGGGGATACGGTACTGGTCCAGATTGCTGTCTACTTCTGCAACGGTAGAGTTCAGTTTGGACAGCAGCCACTTATCCATTACGGGCAGTTTGTCGTATTCCAGTGTATATTTGGAAGCGTCAAAATTATCAATATTTGCATACAGTACGAAGAATGCGTAGGTGTTCCACAGGGTACCCATGAATTTACGCTGTCCTTCCTGTACGGCTTTGCCGGAGAATCTCTTCGGCAGCCAGGGTGCGGAACTGGTGTAGAAATACCAACGGATGGCATCTGCACCGTAGGTCTCCAGTGCGTTGAAAGGATCTACCGCATTGCCCTTACTCTTACTCATCTTCTGACCGTTCTCATCCTGTACATGGCCCATAACGATAACGTTCTTGTAAGGAGCCTTATTGAAGAGCAGAGTAGATTCTGCCAGCAGAGAGTAGAACCATCCACGGGTCTGGTCCACTGCCTCGGAGATAAAGTCAGCGGGGAACTGCTGCTCGAACAGATCCTTGTTTTCAAACGGATAATGATGCTGTGCAAAAGGCATTGCTCCGGAGTCGAACCAGCAGTCGATTACCTCGGGAACACGCTTCATCTGCTTGCCGCACTCGGGGCAGGTGATGGTGATCTCGTCGATATAAGGACGATGGAATTCTACGGTCTTCGCCTTCTCATTGCCGCTCATCTTGTACAGCTCTTCACGGCTGCCGATGGAATGCTGGTGTCCGCATTCGCACTCCCAGATATTTAACGGAGTACCCCAGTAACGGTTACGGGATACACCCCAGTCCTGAATATTCTCCAGCCAGTTGCCGAAACGTCCCTCACCGATGGAAGCGGGGATCCAGTTGATGGTCTTATTATTACGTACCAGATCATCCTTCACAGCGGTCATCTTGATGAACCAGGACTCTCTTGCATAATAGATCAGCGGAGTGTCACATCTCCAGCAGAAAGGATAATCATGCTCGAACTTCGGTGCATCGAACAGCTTGCCCTCTGCATCCAGATCCTTAAGTACCAGAGGATCTGCATCTTTTACGAATTTTCCGGCATAAGGGGTCTCTGCGGTCAGATCACCCTTGCCGTCTACGAACTGTACGAAGGGCAGCTCGTAATTACGTCCGATACGGCTGTCGTCTTCACCGAAAGCCGGTGCGATATGAACGATACCGGTACCGTCGGTCATGGTTACATAACCGTCGCAGGTTACGAAATGTGCCTTTTTCTTCTGCTTCTTGGCGGCATCTCCCGCACACTTGTACAGAGGCTCATACTCCTTGTACTCCAGATCCTTACCAACATAAGTCTCCAGTACTTCGTAAGCATCCTTGCCCTCTTCTGCCAGGCGGCCCAGAACCTTGTCTGCCAGTGCCTTTGCAATATAATAGGTATAACCGTCGGCGGCCTTCACCTTCAGGTAAGTCTCCTCCGGGTTCACACACAGTGCCACGTTGGAAGGAAGAGTCCAGGGGGTGGTGGTCCATGCCAGGAAATATGCATCCTCACCCTTTACCTTGAAACGTACGATAGCGGAACGCTCTTTGACTGCCTTATAGCCCTGTGCCACTTCGTGGCTGGACAGCGGGGTTCCGCAGCGAGGGCAATAGGGAACGATCTTGAAGCCCTTGTACAGAAGTCCCTTATCCCAAATGGTCTTCAGTGCCCACCATTCGGACTCGATGAAGTTGTCATCGTAGGTAACATAAGGGTTATCCATGTCAGCCCAGAAACCAACGGTACGGGAGAAATCTTCCCACATTCCCTTGTATTTCCAGACGCTCTCTTTACATTTGTCGATAAAAGGTGCCAGACCGTATTCCTCGATCTGCTCCTTACCATCCAGACCCAGCAGCTTCTCAACTTCCAGCTCTACGGGAAGTCCGTGGGTATCCCAGCCTGCCTTACGGGGAACCATATATCCCTTCATGGTACGGTATCTGGGGATCATATCCTTGATGGTACGGGTCTCTACATGACCGATGTGGGGCTTACCGTTGGCGGTAGGCGGTCCGTCGTAGAAGGTATAGGTCTCGCCTTCCTTACGGTGTTCCATACTTTTTTTGAAAATGTTGTTGTCTTCCCAGAATTTCTCGACAGCTTTCTCACGGTCTACGAAATTCAGGCTTGTGGGTACCTGCTTGTACATAGTGCGCTTCCTTTCTTAAAAAAAATGGCTCCGTCCCGTAACAGGACGAAGCTCATGCATTCGTTAACCACCTCTTACAACATACTTCCCATACGATTCCACATGTGTCATCTCACAGGAGTGATATGCTTCCCGGTAACGGCGGGATTCCGTTCAGAACTACTGACCTGGGCTTTTGTTCTGACAGCTCAGAAGTGATTTTCACTTTTTCCCTACTCGCACCGGTCTCTCACCATCACCGGCTCGCTTTGCCTTTCTGCGGAAAAGTTACTCTCTTCGTCAATGCATTTTTGATATACCGCTATTATATATCTCATTTTTTTGCGTTGTCAAGCCGGATGTTATGATTTGCTTAGAAAGCTTTTCTTTCTTGCTTTTCCGACATTTATTTCATATAATTATTTTAAGACTGATATGTGTACCGATCTTACCGGAAAGGGCAGGGAATTCTATGGAAAATACGCAAAATACGCCGAAAAGAAGCGGCGGTAAAATATCATATACTCTGCAGGCGATCGGCCTGATTCCCCTGCTGGCGCTGGGGATCGTCATGTTATTTTTCACTTCCCAATGGTTCACAAAAACTATGTATCAGGAAGTGGAACGTGAATTGTATGATGCCACAAAAAGTGCCACTACACTTCTGAACGCTGCCTATCCCGGCGATTACCGGCTGGAAGGTGATGTTGCCTACCTTCTGTATAAGGGCGATGTAGATATCACCCGTGAATATTCTCTATTTGATCAATTCAAAGAGGATACCGGACTGGACATCACCCTGTTCTACCAGGATACCCGCATTCTGACGACTCTGTATAACGCCCAGGGTGACCGCATTGTCGGCTCCGGTGCTCCGGATGTGGTGATCCGTGATGTCCTGAATACCGGTGAAGATCATTTTTATATCAACACTCTGATCAATGGAAAGACTTATTTTTCCTATTATAGTCCTGTCCGCAATCAGGACGGCAGCATAGTTGGCATGCTTTTTATAGGAAAATCCAGTGCCGCCGTATCTCAAGCCATTCAACGTTATGTCTATCCGCTGACATGGCTGATCATCGGTTTTGTGGCTCTCGTGGCTGTCTGCATCTATTTTTACACCAGAAGATTCGTGGCTGTATTACTCCATATTCACAGCTTCCTGTCAGAGGTAGCCTCCGGGAATCTGAACGCCACACTGGATCATTCCGTAACAAAACGCAGTGATGAATTAGGTGATATCGGTCGCTGTGCCCTGTCCATGCAGCGCTCTCTTCGTACCATGATCGAGCAGGATGCCCTGACCGAGCTGTACAACCGACGCAGCGGGGAAAAAAAGCTGCGCCAGATCTTCGAGGAAGCCCAATCCTTCCGCCATTCTTTTGCGCTCGCCATCGGAGATATTGACTTTTTCAAAAAGGTTAATGATACCTACGGTCACGAATGTGGGGATGCCGTACTGAAAAATGTCTCTGCCCTGCTGAAGCAGCATATGTGGCGCCGTGGCTTTGCCGCGCGTTGGGGTGGTGAGGAATTTCTACTGGTATTTGAAAATGTAGATCTTGCAGAAGCACGGAAACAGCTGGATCTTCTCATGGACAAAATTCACGAACTGGATACACTCTACGAAGGGCAACACGTGAAGATAAATATGACCTTCGGACTGGTCTGTGAGTCTGACAAAGATGTTCATACATTATTAAAAGAAGCTGATGAGAAATTATATATCGGTAAGACAAACGGTCGTAACCAGGTGATATCTTAACCCGGTTACGACCGTTTTTTATTTGTTTCTGATCTTGTTATCTTTAACCTTGCAGGCATTCCGGATTCAACAGGAAATCATAAATATTGATTGTCAGAATACCATATTCATCATAATATGGCTGCACAATATCTTTTGTAATGACAATTTTTTTAAAAGAGTCATCAATCTTCCGGAACGGTCGGATTTCCTGCGTCCGCTTTGTTTCATCCGGAAGAGAATATGCCGATTGAATGTAATATCTGGCAGAACCAAGATTGCAGACAAAATCCACTTCCAGCTGCCTGCGGTTTACCTTTCCTTCCAAATCTTTTTCTGCGATAGGGACAACACCTACATCCACACTATATCCCCGCATCCGGAGTTCGTTATAGATTACATTTTCCATGGAATGTGTCTGCTCCAACTGCCGGAAATTAATTCTGGCATTCCGAAGCCCCAAATCAGAAAAATAATATTTCTTAGGAGTCTCTATATATGACTTTCCCTTAATATCATAACGCTGTGCTGACTCTATCAAAAAAGAATCTTCAAAGTAATCCAGATATTTCTTTATGGTTGCAGAAGTAATTTTAGATTTCTTCACGGTTTTAAAAGTGTTCTTTAGTTTTTCCGGATTGGTCAACGAACCGATCGCAGAGGAAAGAATATTTAGCAGATCTTCCAATTCCCCAATATTCTTTATACGATTCCGTTTCGTAATATCACGGATATAAATTTCGTTAAATAAATTCTGCAGCGCTGTTGCCTTATCCCCGGCACCATCCCGCAGAACCACTAATGGAATTCCACCGTAAAGCATATATTCAGATAACCCGGTATATTTATCTCCGTTATAAACAGACATAAATTCAGCAAAGCTGAGAGGGTACATATGAATTTCATCACCCCTGCCTGCAAATTCCGTAGCAATATCCTTTGACAACAGTTTTGCGTTACTTCCCGTCACAAACACATCAATATTCTCTTTGCGAAGATATCCATTCAAAACAGCCTCAAAACAATCCAGCATCTGAATTTCATCCAACAGCAGATAATATATTCCCTCTCCTGTAGTTTTCGACCGAATATATGCCATAAATTTCTCCGGATCCACACCCCGCTTTTCCTTTTCGATCTGAATAAGACTTTCACCGATCAGGTAAAGATCATCCGCAGAATCAAAGGCAAACCGTATGATATGGTCTGCTTTCACACCGGAATCTAACAAATGATGATAGAAAATGTTATTCAGCAGATAAGACTTACCACATCTTCGAATACCGGTAATCACCTTGATTAATCCATTGCTCTTTCTTTTTATTAACTTTTCCAAATAGAAATCTCTGCGAATATCCATATATTTTCTCCCTGGAATAGATTTTTGCAACTGGTTGCACTTTTCTATTCTATTATATGGATAATTTAACTGAAAATCAATATACTTGCTTCATTTTTGGAAAAGATTTTTGCAACTGGTTGCACTTTTCTATTTCAAATTGTAAATAAACAAAGTAATTATTTATTGTTCCATCTGTCTGCCCAGGAAGCCCGCCGCAGACAGAGCCAGTTTCTGCTCCACTTCCCCCATTTTGCTCTTCCCGTCATTTTCCAACAGGATCACACTTCCGATGATGTCCCCTTCGCAGATGATCGGCGTGATCAGCTGCCAGGCATAGTCCACGGCAATGTCTTCCGCAATGTTGACATAGTTGCGGTCTCCTTTTGCGGCAATCACAGTCTCTCTATTATTGACCTTCTCTTCCAGTTGACGGCTCACGGATTTATTTAACAGTTGCTTACAGCCTCCTGAGACGGCGATGAACTGGTCTCTGTCCGCGATCAGTGTGGCATGTCCCGACACCTGTGCCAGGCTCTCCGCATACTGTTTGGCAAATGTGGTCATCTCTCCGATAGGGGAATATTTTTTCAGGATGACCTGCCCCTCTCTGTCGGTGAAGATCTCCAGCGGATCACTCTCTCTGATGTGTAACGTGCGGCGGATCTCCTTTGGGATCACGATGCGTCCCAGGTCATCTATTCTTCTTACAATTCCAGTTGCTTTCATCATTTTTTCCTCCATGACATATTGCGTAAGATAAATCATCATCTCGCATTACTAATCATTAACGTTGCAGTTAGTATGCGAAATGCAGGAAAAAATATACTTTAAATTGCCAGATACACCGTCATTCAGCAGTGCCATTACTGGCTTATATTTATAGCAGTTCTGTATTTTTCCTCAGAATTATTGTTTTATATTAAAATTAAAATGCATCCATTCAATTTTCACTCTTGCATTATCGAATTTTTCAATTCTCAATCAGACTATTTCGTACTGTATTTTCCTTATTTCTATGTTACACTTATTCTGTTTACGACAATTTTTTATGGGAGAGTTTAAACTATGAATCACAAAAATAATAACAGAAGTTCATTTTCCGGCAAGATCGGCTTCGTTCTGTCGGCTGCCGGAGCATCCGTAGGCTTAGGCAATATCTGGCGTTTCCCGTATCTGGCAGCCAAATACGGCGGCGGTATCTTCCTGTTGATCTATATTATCCTGGCGCTTACCTTCGGTTATAGCATGATCGTGGCAGAGACTTCACTGGGACGCATGACAGGTAAAAGCCCCGTGGGTGCCTTTCATACCTTTGGGAAGTCCAAATGGCTGTCCTTCGGTGGATGGATCAACGCTATTATTCCTATTCTGATCGTTCCTTATTATTCCGTCATTGGTGGATGGGTGATCAAGTATCTGGTGGAATATGCCAAGGGTCACGGACATGATCTGGCAGCGGACGGTTATTTTTCCACGTTTATTTCCAATGGTGTCTCTACAGAGCTGTGCTTTATCGTATTCACTCTGTGTACTCTGGGCATCATCTACGCCGGTGTCCGCAACGGTATCGAGCGTGTATCCCGCATTATGATGCCGATCCTGGTAGTGCTCTCTGTGGTCATCACAGTCTATTCCGTTACCAGACCGGGAGCCCTGAGCGGTGTGAAGTATTTCCTGATCCCGAATCCCGCGAATTTCTCCTGGATGACAGTCGTAGCTGCCATGGGACAGATGTTCTACTCTCTGTCCATTGCCATGGGTATCCTCATCACCTTCGGCTCTTATATGAAAAAAGATGTCTCCATTGAAGGTTCCACGAAAAATGTGGAGATCTTTGATACCGCCATCGCCATCATGGCAGGTCTGATGATCATTCCCGCCGTGTTCGCATTTTCCGGTGGGGATCCCGATACCTTACAGGCTGGTCCTTCCCTGATGTTCATCACACTTCCCAAGGTCTTCGACAGCATGGGAATGGGCACCTTCGTAGGTATTATGTTCTTCGTACTGGTACTGTTCGCAGCCATGACCAGCTCCATTGCACTTACCGAAAGTGCTGTGTCTACTTTCGAGGACGAGCTTGGCTGGGGTCGTAAAAAATCTACCGTGATCATGGGTGTGATCATGCTGGCACTGGGAACGTTATCCTCACTGGGTTACGGACCGCTCGGTGCTGTGAAGATCATCGGCATGCAGTTCCTTGATTTCTTCGATTTCCTGACCAACTCCGTGATGATGCCTATCGCTGCCATCACCATCTGTCTGCTGGTATCCCGCGTCATCGGAGTAAAGGCTGTGGAAGAAGAAGTCATGCACGGAGAAGCCGCTTTCCGCCGCAAAAAGATATTCAATTTCATGATCAAGTATCTCTGCCCGGTATTTGCTGCGATTATTTTATTAAGCTCCGTGGCAAATGCATTTGGATGGATTAAAATGTAATGATCCGTCCTGTCTCCGCGTTCACTCTATGCGAAATCGAGATTACGGTACGTCCTTCGGAAGCCCTCTTCAGTGCCTGCAGCACCTCTTCTTCGGTCTGGGCATCCAGATTTGCCGTAATCTCATCCAGCAGAAGGAGCTTCGGCTTCGCCACGGCGGCTCTGGCAATGGATAACAGCTGCCACTGCCCCTGCGAGAAGATCTCCGAAGTACAGAGCGTGTCATAGCCTTTTTCCAGCTGTTCTATCGTTGCATCCAGTCCCGCAATTGTTGCAGCCTCCCGTACCTCTTCCATAGTAAAAGAATCGTCATACAGCGTGATCTGATCCTTCACGGTACCGGGTACCCTGTGAAAAGTCTGCTCCACATAGCCGTACAGGCTGCGCTTTTCATTTTCCGGAATCTGAATGGCATCTCTTCCCTGAATCAGCACTTTACCCTCTCCCGGCTGATAGAGTCCCAACAACAGTTTGAAGACCGTACTCTTCCCTGCCCTGGTTCTTCCGGACAGCGTCACCTGTTCTCCGGGATACACTTTGAAGCTTAAGTGATGCAGGATTTTACGGCTGTCATCCTCATAAGCAAAGGTCACGTTTTGCAGTTCCACAAACGGTGTCTCTTGCGCTATGGCCACCGAAGTCTCCAAATTCCGTACTCTCTCCGGCAATTCCTCCAGGGCATAGAATTCATTGATCCGGTGCACGCCCGCAACGGCGGACTGTATGGTCTGGATCTCCATTCCCAGACTCTCCACTGGGGTAAAGATCTGGGAGATATAGTTAATTACCGCTACCGCTGTACCTGCAGACATGCCGAACAGTGTCAGCACCTTTGCATTACCGGAGGCAGAAAACAGCATCACAACCGCCACCACGATAGCATTCAGGATCAGGATCACCGGGGAATAAATAGCATCATAGAAATTCGTGCGATCTACCGCGCGGTAGCTCTCCGCAATATATTCATCATAGCGCTGCTCCATGTAGCGCTCTTTTCCCAGCGTATGAATGGTGCGGATATTGTGCAGCGTCTCCGGCACATGTCCGGATGCTCTGCCCACGGCGCAACGGTTCTCGATCTGGGCTTTCAGCATGTTTTTCTGCACCGTCCGGGTGAACCAATACAGAAATGGAAGCAGAACCAAAAGTACGATCGCCAGTCCTCTGTTTTTTAACCAGATCACCACCAGGATACTTATAATCTTACAGGCATCGGCGAACATACTGATGATTCCGGAGGTGAACAGGTTCTCCACCGTATCCACATCTCCTACGAACCGGGATACGATAGTACCGGGCTCCTGCTTCGTCAGTTCCCCTGCCGTCAGGTTCGTGTATTTCTCCATCATGCTGCTCCGCAGTGCGTGGGTGATCTTCTGACCGAAGACCGTCAGCAGACCTTCCCGAAGGCTTTCGGTCAGCCCGGTGAGCACCGTAAAAGCAAAATACAGTATCACCAATGCAACCGGAACTGCGTTTCCTGCGGTGATCGTATCCACGATACTTCCCAGGATCCAGGGCGGCAAAAGCGCGGTTACAATGGCACCTGCGACTGCCAGCACGATTCCCAGTGACAACCCTGCATAGCCTGTCACAGTCTGCCGGATCACGCTGCGGACATTTTTCACATTCTGTCTCTTATTTTTCTGCATCTGTTTATTTTTCTGCATGATCCGGACCTCCCTCCTGCGTACTGTGTGCTTCAGCGCCATCCGCCTGTGCTTCATACAGTCTCGCATACTCCGGGAACTTTTCAAGGATCTGTTCGTGGGTTCCTGCGGTCACTTTTCCATCCTCCATCCACAGCACCTGATCCATTTCAGGGAACAGATAGAGTCTGTGGGACAGCAGGATCACGATACTGTCTGCTGCCAGCTTCCGTAGATTGGCAAAAACCTCTTCCTCCGTCTTGCGATCCAGTGCGGAAAAAGGATCGTCCAGGATCAGGACCGGACGCTTATGGCACAAGGTTCTCGCCAATGCCAGCCGCTGTGCCTGTCCACCGGAGAGTCGGACACCGCCATTTCCCACAATGGTGTCCATACCCTCTTCCATCTCTGCCACCTCACCGTCGAAACAGACTGCCTTCAGATACTTCTCCGGATCGTCATCATCGCCCAGCAGTATATTGTTACGGACACTGTCATTGAACAGCTCCGGATCATGTCCTAAATATCCCACCATGCCGTTTTGCTCTGCCTTGGTCATCCCGGATAATTCTTTGCCGTGGAAACAGATCCTTCCTTCGTAAGGGTATTCACAGAGGAAGGTCTTTCCCAATGTGGATTTACCACACGCCACTGCGCCGGTGACACCAATGATCTGTCCCGGAGTGGCTGACAGATTGAAGTCCTCATAGATCTTCTCTCCGCCGGGATAAGCGAAGCTTACATCCGATACTTCCAGCGTTCCTGGCTCCTGTACCAGGCTGTCGTCCTCATAAGTGTCTTCCTTCATCAGCAGTTTGATTCGTTTCCAGGAGACCTGGGCTTTATGTACCGCATTGAATAGCTTCGCTGCATGAGAAGATTTCACGGCTAACTTCAAAAAACAGGATAAAAACGTGGTAAAGGCTGCCACATCCCATATTTTCCAGCCGGTTCCCAGCACATTTCTGCTGCCGAAATACAGGATAAACAGTATGCCTGTCATGGAGATGATCCGGTACAGCGGGGGGAACGCGGTACTCCAGATATTAGCCTTCACAGCAGATTTCTCATAAGCGGTAAGATTCGCTTCATAGGCCTGTTCCCGCTCTTTTTCTCTGCCATAGACACGGTAAGTGACAGCATTGGCAGCTCTGTCCAGTGTTGCGGCACTTAAATCTCCGGACTGTTCCTTATATGCCGCTCCGGTACGCTGCACGTTACGCTTCATCTTCTCCGCCAGCACATAAGATACCGGTAAAAACAGCATGCCTAAGATTGCCAGCCGCCAGTCATAGAATAACAGCATTCCCACATATGCTGCCAGTGCCACACCGGTATCGAAGATCTCTGTGGTAAATTTCCGCATACCCTCCGCACAGTCGTCCACATCCAGGATTGCCTTGGTCATCACATTTCCGACACCCTCTTCTTCCAGTTCGGCACGGCTTCTGTGCACCAGACTGCGGTACAGGATCTCTTTCATGTCACGATTCACATTATTAGCAAATCGTCTGACATAAAAACGTTTGATATAACGGGAGATCTGCACGATGGCAATAGATATCACATATGTCGTCACCAGCACCAGCATATCCCGGTATCCTGCTTTTCCACCCAGAATGTCCACCAGGCATCCCGTCATCCGACCCTCGAACCACGGTCCTGCCAGCAGTCCGAGGTTATAGATCAGACCGGAGATTGTTACCGCCAGCAGCACAGTCCACTGGGTTTTGAAATAATACAGGATCTGATCCTTTTTCACTGTCTCCGGTATCTGTTTCATCCTCTCCTGCTCCTTCTTCCACGCATTTTGCCACATTGACAAATCCTGCCCGACGTTCCTGCTTGGTGCGCCAGTACAGGGTATCCAGCGTCTTACAAAATGCTTCCTTCTCTTCCTCCGGAAGTTCCGCCAACAGCCATTCATAAAATTTGCTCTCAATGGCAGCCTTGGAGTTTTTCAACTGCTCCGCCTTCTCCGTGGCATACAACAGCTGGCTCCTGCCATCCGCCGGGTTGGGCTTCCGGTAAAGGTATCCCTTGCTCTCCAGACTCGCCGCACGCCTTGCGGCAGCTCCCTTGTCGATCTTCAGCTGTTCCCGCACCGCCGCCTGGGTAATGCCCGGATTGTGCCGTACCAAATGGATAAAATCAAATTCCGCAGTCCCAATCCCATCTTCCTTCATGGTCTGCACCGTGAATTTGCTCACTTCTCTTGCTATTTTCGTCATTTTTCGTTCTGTTGCATCCATTGTTCTACCTCTCTGTGTTGTATTCAGATAACAGAAAAAGATGTACCTGCATCCAAAATGGATGATAGTACATCTTTTTTGCTCTGTCAATGATTTATTTGACGAGTTAATGTTGTGTTTCTGGTTATTTAAATCTATATATGTTAAAAAAACCGATCTACACTAGTAGAAATTCTTTCTTATTATTTAACCCGGTAACCACATAGGCTATACCCACATATCTACACTAGTAGAAATTCTTTCTTATTATTTTATTTAACAATAAAAAAATCACTAAGCACCACTTAAATCTACACTAGTAGAAATTTTTTCTTATTATTTAACCGTGACAGCAATATAGGGTGTTTCACATCTACACTAGTAGAAATTCTTTCTTATTATTTAACTATCGACACATCTATCAGTCAACCGTGATCTACACTAGTAGAAATTCTTTCTTATTATTTAACTCTTATTTTGTGTTATTGCACAATTTGGGACTTAATGTGCTTATGTTTTATGCACTTTTTTGTTATTATTTCACTAATTTTTTTTACAATAAACCTATCTACAGATATTTGAGGCTAGGTTTGTATTTTCTGTAATTATATTATCCTTTATTCGATCACTATTGTCAATTTCAAACACAGAATATTGTATCCTATGTCCGAATCACTTTATGGGCATTTGTTCCGTTCATCTGCGCTTCGGTCTGATAGGTCAGGTTGTCCTGACCTCCATATAATTTATGAAAATATGTGGAGGCCGGGCAAAAAATCTTCCATCTACAAATACCTTTTTTTCTGCATAAAATCAAACCATGTTTTATTATCCTGCACAAGTTTGTTCCTTGGGAACTGTTCGTTTTCCTTCCAGTTTTCTTTAATCTGTTTTACTTCATAAAGACCTTTCAGAGCAATACAATATGCACCATTTGCATCTGCATCCTGAGGCAAAGTTTTGTCTGCTGTTGCGGTATCAAAGAACTCGCCTTTATCATTTAATACTGGAGAAATCAACCTGTCATATTCTCTGTCTTCCGACTCACTTCGGCTGTTCCGCATCTGAACTGTGAGTCGAAAAATATCAATAATTTCGGCTTCAATACCTTTTTCAACAATTTGACCTTTTAAATCTTTTCCGTCGTGGTACTCAATCCCTGCCCTCTGCAACATTTTTTCCATAGCATCGGTAAGTTCTACCTCCATCGATTGACTTGTATATTTTCCATTGACAACTATCCTCTTTAATCTCGTACCATTAGTATACACTTTCCATTTTGTTGAAGCCAAAATTGTTCCCTTTTTTATGTAATTATTATAGTCAAATGAGAACTCAAACATTTTCTTATCCCTGTCATATCTTATTTCATCAAACTTCCCTACAAAATCCTGTCTGCTCTCTCGATTTGTCAGATTCTTAAATGAAAAAAGATTTACAAATCCTGTTGTTGGATCAATTTTAGAAGTATATCCAGCAGGAACATAAAAAATAAATCCGCACTGTTTCCCAACTTTTTTAAGGCTTTCCGGAATATAAGTTAACTGATAACCTCTTAACACTCCTCCTTCTTCACATACTTCTCTGTCTTTAAATACCAGATAATGTAATTTTTCAATTAACATCGTTTCAAACTTCTGATAAACCTGCCTCTCAACCTTAAATCTTCCTGTTTTAAATCCATAATTCAAGTCTTCCATGGCTACAACCGCATTATATTTCACAACTAATTGCGCAATATAATGAATTACCATGGATAAGTAGCCTTCTTTTAACTCTTTGATTTTTTCTATTTCTTCCCAATTTTTTCTTGCTGCATCCCTGCTCTTCTCCCTATCCTTTAACTTCTGTTGATAATCATACCCATTAACAATGTTAAAGGAACGCTGCTCCCGTATATTCCCATGCACATCTACTACAGAAATATACAGTAGATTTCTTTCCCCTCTGTCAATTCCAATAATATGAATATCTTCTTTTTTAGCAATATATGCCAAAGTCCTTTCATTTACTGCAACGTCACTTTTTGCCTTGAAATTAATGGTTATGGGAAGATGCAGAAAATAGTGGTCACAACAATAGCGATAATTTTTTACAATATCTTTTGTCGCAGTGAAGCTTTTAATCTTGCCTTCATCGAGATATCTTTGGGCTTCCGAAGACAATTTTCCCTTTCCTATATGGTTCAAATAATTGTATATTTCTGTATAGTATTCCTCCGGTATGGAAACTCTGATTTCTTTATTACCTACCGTCTGTGTATAACTTCTATTTACCAAAACAGATCCCTTCTTATGTACAATCGGAGTTTTTATACTTGCTTTTCGGAAAAATAATTCTGCCTCTCCATTTAATTTCAAAACAATATCTTTGAGATTCTCTTCACTAAATAAATTTTTGAGATACATCGTATGCAGATTATCTTTTCCTGTGCTATGAACGGAAAAGTCTTTATTATATATCTGAAATAAAAATATTTGCCCCTTCTCATCAAGCTTTTGAATCTCATCAGCACTAATATACGTCCACTTAATTTGATACCCCTGCATTTCTACTTCTCTGTAAAATCCACTGATATCTTCATAGTCTTTGGTATCTGAAAAGTGAAAATCGTAATTCTTCCAATCAGGGTGTTTATGAATACATTCTTTATAGTAGTCAATCAAATCCCAGCAATATCCCAAATCAAATTTGGGCGATGACTTAATATGTCTCTTTTCGTTATATCCATCTAAAATGTGTTTTGACGGTTTATATGTCTCCTGACCTGACCGTGAAGTAATAAAAACCTTAGGCAACATTTTTGAAGGCCCCGGAAGAAGATTATAAATCATTTTTTTATAATCTCCTTTTTCTTCTTTTTCATGGCCTTTTATGATTTGTTTATCCGGTTTATTCCTTACATTAAAAATTCCCAAATAAAATTTTTGATCCCGCATCAGCAAAATTGCATTATTATCGTACTCTTTGCTTTGACTCCATCCGTTTGCCAATGTAGGAGAACCGAAATGAAGCTTAAATTTTACTGTACTATATGGCTTCTGCGTAACATAGCTTCGAACATGATTATAAAGCGTTGTAATCCCCTCGAAGTCTTCCAAAACATCTTCTAACTCAGAATAAAAATAACTATCTTTTTCTATTATATCGCTTACGATAAAAGTCTGTCCCCACTGATATACATGCAAAAAGGAATCCAATATTGTCTTGATTTCCGTTGTCTTCTCCTTATTTTGCAGCAATTTTATATCACTATTGCATACCAGCGGATCTATAGAAATTTGTCCTGCCATATCACAAATCTCAGTAATACATTTTTTTGCTGATATTGTTCGATCCATTTCCGATCCATATAAGGAAATTATTTTATCTATATCAGCAATACTTCTATACTCTTCTTTTTTTGCAGCTGCTTCTGCTTTCTCTTCTTTCTTTTCCCCCTTACCGGGCAGCGCATCCATATATTCTTCTTTTATACATTTTCTTATAGTATCCCAGCTTCCATATAGCGCATTTGATATCTGCTCATATTTATTACTACTAATATATATCTTCCCCAGGTCATAATCATCACATTCTTGCCCTAAATGTACACATCTGCGAATAATTTCTTTCTTTTTCATTGTTTTTATAAATTCGTTTAAGGCATCATATACTTCCTGGTCTGATTCAAATCTAAACGGGATCTCATAATAGGAAGATTTTTTGCATAGTATTTGTTTATGTAGCTTTTTCATTCGAAAATCATTTTTGTTAATTCTATTTTTCTGGCAGAATTGATTCATATGTTCATTTATTTTCCCGCAAATGCCATTGTAATATTCTATTCCTGGCTGTGTTAATTCTCTGTCATAGAAGTCTACCGAATATATATGTTTCATCTGCCATTCCTGCAACATATCTTTATATTCTTCTTCCATTCCACAGACTTCCTCCGGGTATTGTTGCTCTATTCGCTGAAACGCCCGCATATTCTGTAAATGAATTTCCGAATTTTCATTTACAATCCGAAAGCTTATGGCCGTAGAAATATTATCTTCAGAAAAATTGTTTCTCCGCTGATTAAAATAATTAGTAAATGCAGTAGCAAAACGCTGAAATAACACCCGTGTCTGCTCTTTCTCTGCCTTCTCCTCCTCAGTATACTCTTTATTATCTTTTATAAAGTTTGGAAGGATATCCGTAATTAATTTAGCATTAAACAGATCCTTAAATCTTTTATCACTGGTAAAATAGCAACAGATTTCTTTTCTTTTTTCGTTTTGTATTTTATCAAGATCTTTTCGTACTGATATGTCCTCCATCGTTTCTTCCATTTTTTGGAATAAGGAATTCCATTGTATTCCTTGAATTTGACCAAGTTTTTCCTCAATAAATGTTCTATAATAGTCATCCATGATTTCCTTTAATTCCTGTTGTTTTTCTGCTCGCAATTCATCATCACGGATGACCCCCATCTCTTCCATATGGATCTTTGTACTCTCTGTAGGAATCAATGCATTTCTTAATGTCTTTGATAAGGATTCTTTTCCAATAAAATCTTCAAGGCCTGTTTTATAATTCATATATTTTCCTCCCCTTGTTGTAAAATCTTATATCTAATTATATCCTCTACTATATTTTTTGTAAGCTGTGTTATATTATTTTTTCAAATAAAAACGCTCAGAGAACATTCCCTAAGCGTTTAATCATCATTTTATTTAATTGTGTTTATAGCATATATTTTCTTTTTAACCTGACAGCTTTAATCTACCAAAGTAGAAATTCTTTACGCCTTCAAAATCTCCGACAGATTCCTCTGGATCCCGGCTGCCACATCCGGTTTATTCATGGAATAGACATGGATATGTTTTACGCCGTTGGCCAGTAGATCAATGATCTGATCGGTGGCATAGGCGATACCTGCCTGTTTCATGGCTTCCGGGTTATCACCGAAACGGTCTACGATATTTTTGAAGCGCTCCGGCACATTACAGCCGGACAGTTTTACGGCATTTCTCACCTGTACACCGCGGGTGATGGGCATGATGCCGGGAACGATGGGCACGGTAATCCCTGCCTCCCGCACACGGTACATAAAGTTGAAGAAGATATTGTTGTCGAAGAACATCTGGGTCGTCAGATACTCACATCCGGCATCCACCTTTGCCTTCAGCCCCTGAATATCCGCATTCTTGTTAGCGGAATCGGGATGCACCTCCGGGTAGCAGGCGCCACCCACGCAGAAATCTCCGTTTTCCTTAATAAAACGCACCAGATCGGAGGCGTGCGTAAAATCCGTAAATACTTCTCCGTCGAAATCCTTCGGGAGATCTCCTCTGAGTGCCAGAATATTCTCGATCCCTGCTGCCTGCATTTCTGTAAGAGCTGCGCCGATACTGCTCCTGTCAGCGCAGACACAGGTCAGATGCGCCACGGTAGGCACATTGTGTTTCTTCTGAATCTCTTCGGCCAAAGCAATGGTATGCCCCTTGGTGCTGCCACCGGCACCATAAGTCACGCTCATATAAGCAGGCTGCAATGCCGCAATCCCCAGTGCTGCTGCCTCCACATTTCCGAAATCCGTACTCTTCTTCGGAGGAAATACTTCAAAAGAAATCGTTGCTGTATCTTTATTCAAAATATCTCTGATCTTCATACAATCTACTCGCCTTTCCATCATCCACATACTTCCCGTCTGCGTAATTACCCTTTGTTTTCCCGCAAAAAGATCGGCAGGAAATCCTGTTTTTCCTCTTCCTTAGTCTCACTCTCTGCGATGACATTCCGGATATACTGCATCCGCTTATCCAGTGCCGCACTCTGCTGTGCACAGTCATACAGCTCATCTTTTAAAAACTTTGCCTGACTTTCCGGGATGTTTTTCTTATACTGCAGCTTGTGCTCCAGACTCGCCCAGAAGTCCATGGCTATGGTGCGGAACTGCACCTCCACATAGACCAGTTTCTTCGTATTCTGTAAAAAGATCGGCACCTGCACGATCAGATGCAGGCTCCGGTAGCCGCTCTCCTTGGGATTCTTTATATAATCCTTGCGCTCGATCAGAGTAATGTCATCCTGCCGTAAGAAACTCTCCGCCAGTTCGTAAATATCATCCGGGAAGGAACAGATGACCCGGACTCCGGCGATATCCCGGATATTCTCTTCGATGCCTTCCAGCGTCATGGGAATATTTTTCCGGCGGATCTTCCTAAGGATGCTGTCGTAGGACTTCACTCGGGTCTTGATGCCCTCGATGGGATTGCGGTCATATTCCAGGGAATACTCCTGATTCAGCACCTTGAATTTCGTCTCCACCTCCATGATGGCACACTGATAATAAGACATCAGCTCGTCCATGGGGCGCTTATTCTTCTCGATCAGATCCAAAAACTCGTCTGAGAGTAAATGTTGCTTCAAAAATTTACCTCTGATGGTATCCATTGTGATTTATTCCTTCTCTAAAGTACTGCATTACATAACGATTCTATTATATACACTCAATCGCATCACTGCAATAAAGTTAAAAGAAAGAATTTGAGAAAAAAACAGGAACAGCAGCGATCTGCCATTCCTGTATCACTTTTGCTTTATCCATTCTCACAATCAGCTATGATTTTCCTTACTTCCTCAATGCTTTTCTCTGTGACTGCCGCAATCTGCTCCGGTTGCATTCCGTTTTTATGCATCCTGGCTATCATTGTTGCTTCTGCTCTCGCTTCACCGATTGCAATTCCCTTTTCTTCGATTCCTTCACTCAAATTACACATTGTACTCACATCCCTTCGCAAATTTTCTTCCAACTCAATATCGTACTCTGTTTCCATGATCGACATTTTCTCATCTACTGTCAGTTTCTGCGACAGTAGTGCTCCCAGAAGACGGTGCAATTCATATCTCTCATCCTGTTCCGGAAGTTCTTTTGCAATCCCAATCATTATAATATTGATCAGATCGATTTTTCCCTTCCATTCATGGTTCCCGATTACAGCATCATTTACAAAATGAATATGGTTCATACTGTTCTGTTCCATATTCATACATATCCAAATGGAATAAACTCGTTTAATATCATCATAACCGGATTTAACAAAATCCCGCTCCTTTTGGGATGATACCAGGCGACTCGCATAAAATATCGCACGATTTAAAATCTCATAACTCGTCGGTTCATCTTTCTGTGCTTCCACATTTATGATGATTTGTGTCAATCCGGCATCCTTGCTATCTTCAGATGGTAACCGGACATAAAAAATAATGTCAAATCTTATCAGTCCCTCGTTTATTTCCACGTTTTCCGTATTCAGACCGATAATCTGCTGTCCCTGTTGTTCGTGATTGGTCATCCCCGGTTCTATCGGCACCTTGCTGATATAAGGTGTTCCTTCTATATAGGGGATCACCTCCCTGGGATTCATCCCCTTGAATTCATCTACTGTTCTGGTCAGTATATGAGCCAGTATAATTTTATGCCCTAGCAGATTTTTGACTTTCGCATCATATTGTGCCTTTTGATTTGTCGCTATTACAGCTCTTTTCAGTGTATTATGCATAAGGTCTTATCCTTTCTACAAGACCTTCTCCGAAATTCTCTCCCAAAATATATTATATCTTACGAAAACTATTGCCACAACTACTATTTTCACTTCCGCAATCTCTTCCGATACCCTGCCGGTGTCTCCCCGTAGGCCCTCTGGAAGGCATCGTTAAATGCTCTGGCATCGCCAAAGCCTACATTCATGGCAATCTCGTAGACTTTTTTGTCAGTGTCCAGAAGCAGTGTGACTGCATGTTTCAGGCGGATCTGATTGACATAGTCCTTGAAATTTTTGCCGGTGCTTTTTTTGAAAAAGCTGCTAAAGTAATAGGGATTCATATGTACTTCTTCGGCGAGGACATTCAATGACAAACTCTCTGCATAGTGGAGCTCGATATACTCCAGTGCCTTATTGATATCCTTCTTATCATTCTGGGTCACTGATTCCCCAAGCCCATTATAGGCATTATCAATCACATCCATAAATATCTGTTCCATCTCGGAAAAGCTGACACAGCTTCTCCCCTTTTCCAGCAATTCCTGATGCTTCGGAAATGACACTTTTGCACCCTTTCCACTGAGAATTTCTTCCAATGACTGGATCAATGTACAATAATAGAACAGAGCGTCCTCTTTTCTCCCGTTAGACAGTCGACATACCATCTGACGGTAACGGGTCATTCCGTCCCGGATCAGTTCCTGCTGATGTGACAGAATCCCCTCTGCAATTGTACTTTTCACCTCTTCCGTACTCTGCAATTCCGTTCTGCCGGGAAAAGGAGTCTCCTTCCATGAAATCACAGCGTATTTCATCTGATCTGCGAAAAACAGATAGCCTTCTTTTTCCACACATTTTGGGAACATCTCCGGAATTTCCTGCATGGAATGGATCTCATCACCGCAGATCAGTAGGATCTGATACCCTGTGGCATTCTCTGCCCCCTCCTTGATCTGTTCCAGCTTCTCCGACACGTTCATGGAACCGTTCGTTTGCAGAACGACTACGATCCGGTTCTCCTTCTGGAACACAATACCGTCCTTATTCTCCTCAAAATATTCCTCCAGAAAACTCAGCAGAGAAAAGTGGATCAGATGCCGGATCTGTTCGTTCTCACTGCGGCAGAACATCGGGTAGACACAAACCGGCACATATATCTGTTCCTGCTCTCCCGCATCCCCGGAAAAATCTATATTGCCTTTATATGTTACGCCCGGCTGCTCCGGTGTTTTCACGCATTTTTCAATAGCTTTCAACAGTTCTTCCCGTATCACCGGTTTCAACAGATAATCCGTTGCTCCGTAATCCAGTGCTGCTTTCGCGTACTCGAATTCCTGAAATCCACTGATAAAAATGATGTGTGTCTTGCATTGCAAGCCATGACATTCCCGGATAATATCCACGCCGCTCATTCCGGGCATGGATATATCTAACAGGGCAATCTCCGGCTGGTCCCGCAGGATTGCTGCGAATGCACTTTTCCCGTCCTCATATTCCCCTATGATCTGAATTCCCAGTTGTTCCCAGTCGATGAGTTTTCGGATTCCTCTGGTGATTACCGGTTCGTCATCCGCCAATATCATCTTTATCATCTGGACTCTCTCCCTTCTCCTCAGTATTCCATGGCAATATCACGCTGATCATGGTACCTACCCCGACCGTACTGGTAATCTGAATTCCATATTCTTCGCCGTACAGATAGCGGATGCGGTCATGAACATTTTTTAGTCCGATGCTCTGCCAGTTATACTGGTTCTTGATACCGGGAGCATCCCCTTGTAACAGCTGAAGAATCTTATCGATGCTGTCCTGATCCATGCCAACACCGTTATCCATCACTGAAATCTCCAGCGTATCCTCCTTCCTGTGGGCCTCGATCATAATACTTCCGCTGCCCTGTTTTGGCTTAATGCCGTGTACATACGCATTTTCCACCAAAGGCTGGAGAATCAGCTTGGGCACCTGGATCATGGCAGCTCCCTGGGCATTTACCATCAGCTTCACTTTACCACTGATCCTGCAGTTCAACAGATACGCATATTTCCTTACAATATCGATTTCCTGCTCCAAGGGAACAAGATCCTGCATAGGACCGATAATGTAATGGATCTGCTGTGACAATGCCTCGATCATTTCGGGAACCTTGCTCTTCTCCTCATCTTCCAGCGCCGTCATTCGTATGATCTCCAGCGTATTATACAGAAAGTGAGGATAGATCTGAGACTTCAATGCCGTAAGTTCCGCTTCGTTCTGCCGGATCTGTGCCAGATAGGACTGGTCGATATACTTTTTCAGTTCCCGGCTCATCTCATTAAAGCTTTCCGCCAGTGTCCCAATCTCATCCGAGCTCTGTACCGGGATCTCGATATCAAAATTACCTTTTCCCACTTTCTTCATCTGATTCACCAGACGCTGCATAGGTTTTGTCAGTCTGGCGGAAAAATAGAAGGAACCCGCAAACAACAACAGGATGGAAAGTAAGATACAACCATACATCAACCTCTGCATATTACGGATATCGGAAAATGCGACCCTTGCATCCATACAGATGTACACTGACAGACCGTATTTTTTCCCATCTGCGGTGACTACGAACCGTTCCTTGTCATTTTGAATTTCCTGTAGCTTCTGCGCCAGATCACTTCCGATAACCTCTTCGTCATTGCTGTAAAAGCATTTTCCGTTCTTATCTACCACATAGATCTGCTCATTACTTGCAAAATCAATACTCTGAAATATTTTTTCTATCCGCTTTAAATCTACATCTATAAAAATCGTAGCTACATACGGAGTATGTCCTACCGGTCCCCGCAGGTCAAAATAATTCCTGGCTATGGTAAATACCTGCTCCGGCTCGCCATAATAATAGGCTGTTGTATGGGGCGGTATCAGTATCAGATTCTTGTTTTCCCTGTCCAGTCCTTCATAGGACACCAGTTCTTCGAATTTTCCTTCATTGGAGAAGAAGGTATTGTATACACTGTAGTGAAAAGAAAGCCTCTGCCCATTCTCCTGATCAGCAAGGACATGAACACTGTTAATGTAGTTGTCCACACTTTGAAGATACTGCAGAAATCCCTGCATATCCCGTTGTCTGTCCGTCTCCATGGATTCCGCTTCATACTCCTCACCTGTGAGAATCTTACGGAAATGATCGAAGGACAAATAGCTGTCTGCACCATTTCCCACACCCATATTATAAAAATAAGGCATTTTGGATATCGTATTATAATTATCAAATACTGATTCCATACTGGACAATACATATTCCGAGGCCTGGTCATATTGCGCACTTAATGCCCTGGAGTAATCTCTGATCATTTTATTTGCAATAAAAGTTGCCAGAAGGAGCATCGGCAAAAGCCCCAGCAATATCATTGTCAGGGCAAATTTGTGATAAAGATTAAAATGTTTCAATAAAGTTACCCCTCTCGTTGTTTCCTTCCTGACCAGGTTGTCCCGGTAATGAAGCGTTACCATACTACCGCAAACCCTGCATCATAAAAAATAACGTAACTATTCAGAACCCCATTCGCAGAACGCAGTTTTGCATGGCTCTGAATAGTAACAAAATAACTATGCAGAATCCTGACATATGATTCTGCATAGTTATAGAATAACAAATTTCAATGCATTCCGCAACTTGCTTAACCCTTGGCTGCTCCTGCGGTAATTCCCTTTACGAAGTATTTCTGGAACATACAGAAGATGATCAGCGCAGGCACGATGGAGATTACGGTTCCTGCAAATACGATATCCCATCTGGCAGTATACTGTCCTACGAAGGATGCGATCTCAACGGTAATGGTCTTCGCTTTGCCGCTGGGAAGTGCCAGGTAAGGCATCAGGTAATCATTCCAGATTCCCAGACCGTTCAGGATCACCATGGATCCTGTACAGGGTCCGAGAAGAGGGAAGGTAACCTTCCAGAAGGTCTGGAACGGAGTACATCCGTCAATCTGTGCCGCTTCCTCGATCTCCAGAGGGATGCCTTTCAGGAAACTGCAATATAACAGGGTACCGAAGGCAATAGATCCGGAAATGTAACATACGATAGGTCCCACCATATTACCGAAGATATGAAAAACCTTCATCTCCTTGAACAGAGGAAACATGTACAGATGAAAAGGAATCATCATACCTGCCAGGAAATAGGTGTAGATCAGGGACGTTGTCTTACTTTTTCTTCTCTCAATCCCGTATGCCGCCATAGGTACGATACATACGATCAATACTTCCGATACCACAGTCAGGAACACGGAATGAAGGATTGCCGTAGCGAAATCGGACTGTGCAAACAGATCCTTAAAGTTCTGTGTATAAAAGGAGGTCGGTAATGCAATCGGGTTCTTCAGGATATCACCGTTACTCTTGAATGCGGAGATCAGTGCGAAGAATACCGGATACAGAAACAGGATCGCCAGCAGAATGGTAACTACAAATAATACGATCTGTCCGGGTTTAATTTTCTCCACGGGCTTTCTGACAACTTTTTCTTTGCTCATTACATCTGCACCTCCCTGCTTCTTAAGAATTTCTGCTGCAGTGTATTCAGGATAATGATGATAAACAACAGCATAATGCCGACTGCGGTACCGAAGCCCTGTCTGCCTTCGTTGAAGCCTACCTTATACAGCAGGTATACCAGTGTCTCGGAGGTGAATCCGGGGCCGCCGTCCGTCATAACGTTGATCTGGTCGAATACCTTTAATCCGTTGATCAGGGATAAGGTAAAGTTGATGGTAAATGCACCGGAGATCAGGGGCACAGTGATGGACTTAAAACGCTGCCAGGGGCTTGCACCGTCGATCTGTGCTGCCTCGATCAGGTCCGGGGATACACTCTGCAGAGAAGCCAGATAGATGATCATATAGTAGCCTGCACCCTTCCATACCAGTACTACGCCAATCATGATCAGTGTCAGCTTATTGTTGCCCAGCCAGTCCTGTCGAAAATCACCCATGCCGATGTCCTTCAGGATCGTGTTGATGGTACCAAAGTTGTAATTGTACATGATCTTCCAGATGAAACCGGATACAATACCGCTGACCAGAACCGGAACGTAAAATGCACTGCGGAAGAAATTCTTGCCCCATCTGACATTATCAACGATCAATGCAAGTGCCAACGCGAATGCATTTTCGAATACAGAGATAAATACCGTCAGTAATATTGTGTTCTTCAATGCATTTCCAAAACGTGCACTGGTAAAGATCTCTTTATAGTTCGCCAGTCCGATGAATTTTACATTCGGGCTTACGCCATCCCAGGAGGTAAAACTGTAATATACACTAGAGACCGTCGGTACGATAATAAACAGTGTGAAAAAGATAAAGGCCGGAGCGATAAACACAAAGGCTGTTTTATCGAATTTTCTTTTTTTCTGCATTGCATTTCCTTCCTTTCTAAAAAGAATCCCGTAGCTGTCAGAATTACCTGACAGTACGAGATTCCTCTCTAATCCGTGGATTATTCGATTCCCACACCTGTAACGGGGTTAAAGCTCTGCATGCTTACCTGCCAGGTCTTATTTAATTCATCACAGGCAGAATCAATATCTCTGGTTCCCTGAAGCACTTCGGTCAGGGTCTTGTAGGTAAAGTTTCTGAAATCGGGGGGCAACTCGTTGTTGCCTACACGACCGTTCCACATAGGTGCAAGGTCATCTGCACTTGCATTGGCATCGATAACCTCCTGGAATACAGGAGATACATCCATCTGAGGCTCATCTACGGTAGTGGGGATGAAGTTCAGGGTCTCGCAGTATACCTTGTAGTTCTCAGGTGCAAAGAAGAACTTTATGAAAGCTTCTGCTGCTGCCTTCTTGTCCGGATCCTTGGCTGCTTCTGCGGAAATTGCCAGACCACCGACGCCGGCACCACCTACCAGACGGGTCTTGCCATCGGGACTGGGAATTGCGAACCATCCATACTCGAAGTCAGGATCTGCTGCATCGATCTGGGAGAACATATGCGTACCGGAATACATCATCGCTGCCATATCGTTTACCAGGAAAGTCGTGATCTGGGCATCGGGAGTAGAAGTCCAGCCATCCTGTGCATACTGGAAGATATCCTTCAGCTCCTGGAAGGTTGCCTTCATGGTCTCATCGGAGAAGTCCTTGGTTCCCTCGTAGCAATGCTCGATGAAATCCGGATCCTTGCTCAGTACCTGATCATTGTAAGCCTTGTGGAACAAAAAGCCCATATGCCAGATATCCTGACCTCCGACTACGATCGGTGCCATATCGCCTTTATCCTTAATGGTCTGGCACAGAGTCATAAACTCTTCATATGTAGTGGGCTCTGTAAGACCGTTGTCATCAAAATATTTTTTATTGTAAATGATGCCCTGTGTATTTTCACCGGACAAAGGAGCTGTGTATACCTGACCGTTAAATTCTGTGGTGGTGCGGAACAGGGAGGTAATCTCCTCGGACAGAGGCTCCAGCTTGCCTGCCCTTACATACATTGCGGTATCTCTCATCTCCATGACATCGGGGAATTCTCCGACGCTGTCCTTGGTCTTGATGAATTCGCTGTAAGCACCGCCATTACCGGGCTCGATGGTCACGGTAATATCGGGATATGCCGCATTAAATCTGTTAACGATCTCATTCATGGAAGCCTTGGCTCCCTCATCACCATCTGCAAAGATAAATGTTAATTCGGTGGGTGCAGATACGATGGATTCTGCGTCAGCTGCTACTGTAGTAGTTGCTGCGCTTTCTGTGGTGGATGCTGCAGGAGCAGTGCTTCCTGTTGTATTATCATCGGTGCTTCCGCAGCCTGCTAACATGGTTATTGCCATTGCTGCTACCAGAACACTTGCCAGTAATTTCTTTCTCATAGTAACCTCCTTGATTCCTTGCTATATTGTTTCGTGCTTATGTATTACTTTCCGGTTGGCCTTCCGTTGTTGTAATTGTAATATAGCAATTTACAGACATAAAAAAAATGCACTTTTTTAAGGTCAAAGTACATTTTTTTAAGAACCTATTTTGTTTTCATTTCAAACCAGTCAAAATCAGCATACTTGCCGAATCCAGTGAGATCCTGGCAGCAGATTCCAGCCATAGCTCCGGTAAACCACCCTTCCGTGCAGGCTTCGTCAGACATAAAGCTGCCGTCAATATTTTCTGCGATCGTCTGCCAGTCGCTGCCTTCCAGCCGGTAGGCGAACGTAATATAACCGTTTCGCATATCCGCTTTCAGATAGATGGGCAATCCGAAGAAAACAGGCAGATAGTCCGTCAGATATTCGTATTTCTTATTCTCTGCTTTTAACAGAGCGATACATTTTCCGCAGTCCTCATCCCGGGAGACATGCAGATACAGATAATTATCCGTATCGTACATCAGGATCAGTCCCGCCATCTGTTTGAACACTTCCGGTTCAAATTCCAGCTTTGTGGATGTCTCCATATCATATTCCGTCAGTCGTTTTGCAATCAGGGTCTGAGAAAATTTGGATGAAAGACCGCTTCTTCCGTACATCCGCAGATACCCGGGACGCTCTGTCAGAGACAAGTAATGCTCCGTCATGGGGATACGCAGGGACTGATAATCGGGATCCAGAACCGGTGCCGTAAAATCATCCCGCATATTTGCGCCGGTACTTTCCTGTGCGGATTCCATCACCTGTTTTTCCACCCTATGGTTTCCCGCCGGTTCCTCCACATATTCCTTCGGCTCGGTACTGCCATCCGCCATCACTAGCCAGTCGTCATCTGTCCATTTCATTTTTTGTATGGCAGTTTCACGTCCCAGCATATAACGTCTTGCTCCGGCAAACCTTATCGCATCCGCCGGATTTCTGCGGTCCGAAGCTCTTCCACACAGATGCACGGCATACCATTCTCCCTCCGGCGTCTCCACCAGATCGCAGTGTCCGGATTTCTGTAACAGAATATCCTCATGATGTCTGGAAGTCAGGATGGAATAGGCCTCATTCTCCGCAGTTCTCTCCATGAAGTCTGCCTGGTACATCTCATAAGGTCCCCAGATATCCCGGGATCTCTGTATGGTCTGCCCGTGCAGTTCTCCCGTGCCGGTATCCGCCGAGAACAGATAGTACCATCCGTTTCGCTTGAAAATATGCGGTCCCTCCAAAAAGATTTTATCCGCCCGGTAAATGTCCTTCACCGGTCCGGTCATCTTCTTCTGCACCGGATCGTATTCCTGCAATACCAGACGTCCCACATATTTTTTCGGCACTCTGTGATCTGTTACCATGCTTACCATATATTTTCTGCCGTCATCGTCATGAAACAGTGATGGGTCAAAGCCGAAATTATTTAACGCTATGGGTTCGGACCATGGGCCGTGAATGTCCGTTGCCGTCACCAGATAATTATTCGTATCGTACATATTACAATAGAAGGCCGTCACCACGGTATACAGCAGATAAAACGTGCCTTTATCATAAGTCAGGCAGGGTGCCCAGACTCCCTGGGATGCACCCACGCCCCGCAGATCCAGTTGAGAAGTCCGGTTTAGCGGATACTCGATCAGTTCCCAGTGTACCAGATCGGTGGAGTGATGCAGCCGGATCCCCGGCCACCACTCAAAGGTAGATGTTGCGATATAATAATCTTCCCCGACACGCACGATGGACGGATCGGGATGAAAGCCTTTTAAGATCGGATTGTGAATCATAATAACCCTCCGCTTACTGTATTATGATATCGGGGGCAAAAGCCCCCGACTATGATGCCTGTTCCGGGAAAGTTGCCTGCCACTTTACGGTCAATATCCCGTTCTCTACTGTCACAGGAAGGATGCTGTAACCGGAATTCTTAAGATTCTTTGGTTTCCAGTGATCCAGCATCAGATATGTCTTCCCGTCCTTTTCAAAAATATAAGTACTCTGTCCTTCAAAGGTGCGTCTGTAATTGTCGCCCTCACAGGGATTATCGATCAGCTTCCACTGACCGCAGAGATGATCGCACTCGGCATATAACGCACTGTTTGGCTGCCATCCGGTACATCCGGAGGTGATCATATAATATTTTCCATCCCGGTACATGAGTGCCGGAGCCTCTCTGGTCTGATCCGTCAGAGCGGATGCATAAAATCCATCTACATCCGTAAAATCTTCCGTCAGCCTAGACAGGCGCAGCGTCTTATTCCAGTCGGAGCTGTGCACCAGCCACGCTGTACCGTCCACATCCTTAAAAAGTGTCATGTCCCTGCTGTCCGTCCGGTTCGGCTGCATTTCCCGGATCACGGTAAACGGACCGATTGGACGGTCTGCTACGGCTACCGCTACTCCCGCATAAGTATAATTCGGAGTGTCCAGATGCATCCACATGACAAATTTTCCGGTTTTTTTATTATATAAGACCTTCGGACGCTCGCAGACGTTTTCCGGCTGTATGAGACTGCCTTTCGGGCTGTCCTTCACATCCAGTGCCAGTCCCTCATAGCGCCAGCTGTTCATGTCTTTGGACGAATAGCAGCTGATACCGATGACATCCACACGGGTGGTACCCGGGCAGTTCTTGGCCCCCTTGTGTTCTCCGTACCAGTACCACATACCGTCATGCTGAATGATGCAACCGCCATGAGCCTGAATCGGCTTTCCAACATCATCCGCCCACATTTTCCCATTTTCAAACATAGGCTACTCCTTCCTGCCCTGAACTTCGGTTCCGTAGACTTCGATCTGGGTCAGTGCCGGAAAAGGAGACGGCTCCGAAGATTTCTTCATATCGCACATTTCCAGCCAGCTGATCTTCTTCTGCCCGATGGCGATCTCCTGAGGTCCTTCTTTTCTCTGCATGGCGGCATCCATCCGGCTGCCGTCGGAGAATTCAAAGGATACCTGCTGCCACCAATTATCATGAGGGAAATCTGTTCTCAGGTAAACCACAATCGTATCCGTCAGCACTTCTCTTCCGAAATCGATCCGGATTCTGGCATCCTCCTGTCTATTGATGCCCCAGGACTGGTAGGGCCATTCCCCATGGCAGCTGCTTACGGTATACCCGTCAATGGCATTCTGCGCCGCGAACACGGCCTCGCCTCTGGTCTCCACATTGGCGGTGGCATGGGGATATATGTTTTCAATCTCATGCTGATCACATACATTTACTGCCAGATTCCGGTAATACTGTATCTCGAATTCTTTGGCCAGCTTTACTGACAGCAGATGCTTCTTCCCAGCAAATGCTTTCGGAGACAGGTTGATCCGGCGGTCTCCGAAGGGGATCCTGTAGGTTACATTTCCCGTCAGATATACCATGGACTTTCCGATGGCATCGTCCCATTGCAGCCATGCATAATGACTGCCTTCGGACACTTCCAGGATGATAATATCTCCCTCCTGATACTCTCCGGTGTAGACCAGATTCACCTCATTTTCCCCTCTGGCCACTGCCAGCGCCTCCATATTTTTATTCATGATCTTCAGACACAGATTTTCCATGATTGTTTTACCTCACCAACCGATATTTTGTCATCGTTCCGTTTTCGGAGTGGATCGTCACATCCTCTCCCGGATGCTTTTCGATCACGATACGGTTCTGCCCTTCCTCATAAGCAAAAGTCTCGAAATCATCCTCATACAGTACAAAGCTGCCATCCGCTTCCCCGAATGTCTTTACTGTGATGTCGAATACCGTATCCTTCTCCACATGGGTCACCGGTTTCGCCAGCGGAATGATGGCGCCTTCTTTTACAAATACGGGAATCTTGTCGTACTCCGCATGTACTTCCACTCTTCTTCCACCTTCTGTCCTTTCACCGGTAAAGAAATCATACCAGCTGCCCTCCGGCAGATACACGCTTCTGGAAGTGCCATCCTCGTAGGTCAGGGGGCAGACCAGCATGCTCTCGCCGAACAGATACTCATCATCCACCATACGCGCTTCCCTATCCTCCGGATAATCCAGCACCAGTGCCCGGATGGGAGGCTTGCCACTATGGCTGTACTCCACAAAAGCACTGTATAAATAGGGCAGCAGGCGCATGCGCAGTTCAAACAACTTTCTACATTCCGCCGTATAATACTCTGCCGTATCCATGGGCTCCCCGGCAAGATTTTTCTCAATGTCGGTCTGTTTCCAGGGGGGACTGGGAATCCGCCAGCTGTTGATCAGTGCATGTCCGGAAAATACTACCGTCTGCAATCTTCTGAGCAGATCGTCCCCATTGGCACAGTCTCTCACCTCCGGGCACCACAAAAGTCCCGAAAATCCCGCATTTACCACACCGCGGATAAACTGCTTATGATCATACAGATCCGAATACAGTACGAAGGGTAACGATGCCGCTAAGGCTCCGGAGGAACGCACCTGGGAATAGGTTCTGCGGTTCTCCTGTTGATAGATCCGGTAGATCAGGTTCTGATACAGGGTTCCAATGGTCATGTGCATCTGCTCACCGTCCATGCCGGAAGGGAATTCCGTGGAATCCGGGAACGCCCAGTTGGAAGGATTGTAATCGGAGTTGTCACATTCATCCAGCTTAAATCCCGCAATGCCCTGCTTTACGAACGTGTCTCTGTGGTAATCTTCGAATAGCTGACATGCCTCTTTCGTGGCGAAATCCGGCACCAGTCCGTTCCACACCTCATAATCACCGCTGTAAGGCACCAGTTTCTCATAGAACGGAGCCTTGGGATATACATAGACATGCTCCCACAGATTCAGTTTATAGCCCTGTGCTGTCATATCATCGATCATTTCCTGCGGATGAGGGAACAGGTTTGACCATTTATAAGTGCAGGAATAGCTATGGGAATGCCATCCCGGTTCCAGTCCAAGAACATCCATCGGAATTTCTTCCTTGCGGAACTGCTCTGCCAGTTCTTTCAGAGCCTTTTCATCTCCGCCGCCATAGATGCGGTACCACATACCAAGTCCCCACATGGGAGGCACACAGCCACCGCCGGAGAACAGATTGTATCTTTGGACGATTTCCATAAAGTCTCCCGCGAACAGATACAGTTCAATACCCCCTGCCGCCGGGATATCTATGATCACTTTTCGTTCTTCTTTCGCTCTCTTTAACGCATAAATGGCAGCCTCGGAAAACTCTTTATGGGCTTCATTCTCTGCCGTCATCCCGGCAGACTGCCCACGTTCGCTGTTCGTTCCCATCAAAAAGGTGGTGTAACGGAAGGTATTCACAAATAATCCGTATCCTGCGGAAGAAATGTAAAAAGGTACCGGCGCATGGCCTTCCCCGGTATTCGCCACCGGATCGGAGTTTACCTTGATATAACGTCTCCTGCCCGCCTGATTGAATCCCTGAAGCTGCAGACCGAAGCCATAGATATCTTCCTGTGTCTCCATGGGAAGGGTGACCGTGATTCCCCGTTTTGTCTTTCTCCAGTGGATTTTCTCCTCGCTGACTCTGCATTCCCGGCTCACCGGAATCTGTTCTATGGCTTCTGTTCTGACCGGAAACTGCCTGAAATGCTCCGGTGTGAACGTTTCCGGTTCTCCCAATACGATCTTCCAGATTCCTTTTGCTATCTGCTGCATACCATTTCCTCCTGTGCCAGGCACAACGCCCCGATGATGCCCGGATTCTCTCCCAGTGCCGGAGCCACAATATACTGTGACAGATCCTTCGGCAGGCTTACCTCCGGCAGATAACCGTTTAGGAACTCCTTCGCATTTTTTCTGACCATGTCAAAGACCTTCTCCTGATGCATAACACCGCCCCAGAGGATGATTTTCTCCGGGGAATAGGTCATCATGTAATCGGCAACGGCCTGACCGATGTAATAGCTTTCCAGTTCCCAGACATCGTCTCTTCCGGAAAGCTCCGCTCCTTTTTTGCCGTATCTGCCCTGAATTGCCAGGCCGGAGGCCAGACCTTCCAGACAGGCACCGTGGTAGGGACAACAGCCTGCGTAGGTATCCTCCGGATGCTTTTGCAGGAAAATATGTCCTCCTTCCGGATGCATCAGTCCGTGCAGCAGTTTTCCGTTAATGTAAGCGCCTACGCCCACACCGGTACCGATAGTGATGTAGAGGGCATTTTCACAGCCCTTCGCTGCACCGAAGCGTACCTCTCCCAGCACGGCCCCGTTGACATCCGTATCAAAACCTACCGGAATCTGCAATGCCTCCCGGAAGGCTCCCGCAAAATCGTAAAATCTCCATGCCAGCTTCGGCGTACTGGTGATATATCCGTAGGTAGCCGATTTCCTGTTCAGATCCACCGGGCCGAAGCAGCCGATGCCCAGCGCCTCAATTCCCTTATCCTGAAAATATTCTATCATCTTCGGTACGGTAATCTCCGGGGTCTCCGTGGGAAATACCGCTCTGTCAAAAATATTGCCCTGCTCGTCCCCTATGGCGCATACCATCTTGGTGCCGCCGGCTTCTATTCCACCTAATTTCATTTGCCTGTCCTTCCTCTCCGCAGATTTCCTGCTCTACTATTCCCAGCTTACCACAACAGGATACCGGTTCCGGTAAGTTTATACAATGCCTCGATAAAATAATAGTCCGCATATACCATGGTAAAATGATGTCTGCTGTCGTGATAGGCTCCGGTACAGTTCTGTACGATGGCATCGCAGTCCTTTGTGAAATCTGCTCTGGTCTCCGCAATGGCCTTCAGGATCTTAACCGCTGCACGGATGTACATCTCTTTCTCCAGCTCCGGTACATGCTTCGCTACCTCTAAGAGACCACCGGCAATGATACATGCACCGCAGGAATCCTCCCAGGCCGGCTGCGTGGGCTGACGGAAGTCTACGGGAATAATACCATTCTCCGGGATGTTGGCGATGCAATAGTGTGCTACTTTTTTGGCGGTATCCAGATATTCCTGTTTGCCGGTATGGGTATAGCTGTTGGCAAACCCGTACAGTGCCCAGCCCTGTCCTCTGGTCCAGGAAGAGCCTTCCGCGTAGCCCTGTCCACCGTGGCTTTTTACCATGACACCGGTCTCCGGATCGAATTCCACGATATGGCATACCGAACCATCCGGACGGATGAAATTCTCCATTACGGTATCTGCATGCATCATGGCGATCTGACGGAATCTGGGATCTGCGCTTTCCTCGGAAGCCCAGTAGAGCAGACAGATGTTGAACATGCAGTCAATGATCGCCCAGCCTCTGGTATCGCTGCCCGGCACCTGATTCCATGCCCGGATGAACTTTCCCACCGGATTGAATCTGCCTGCCAAGAGGTTTGCTGCATGCATGGCGATCCGTTTGGAATCCTCATGGCCGGTCAAGCGATAATCTGCAACTGCCGTAGGCAGGAACATGAATCCCACATCATGATGAAGTCCGAAATAGCTTTCAAAACATTTCTCCATTTTCTGTTCGGAAACCCGTGCAATCTGCGCATATTTTTCCTCTTGGGTATCCTGATACAGCAGCCACATAATGCCGCCCCAGAATCCGTTGGTCCACCAGTTTAAACCGTCATCGTGATTCCATTCTTTCTCTTCTGAGGAACGGTCATCATAATTACCGTTCGCATCGGTGGTGTAAGGGATGATATCCTTGTTTTTTCCACTGACCCATACCATTTTCTCTTTTACTTTTTCTAAAACCTCTTCTGCCCATGCCTGATAATTTTCCATGTTTTTCTCCTGTTCTTTTTCCTGTTATTTGTTCTATGTTCACGGTTTGCGCGTTTTCTATGCTTTCACCCGGATATCCTGTCTGAGGATGCTGCTGTTCTCGATCAGGTACGGTTCCCTCTCATCCGGTTCCACGCATTCAAAGCAGATATTGTCCAGATACAGTTCCTCCACATTCCGGATATCCAGATATGCCGTCCGGCTCCAGTCGGGATAATAATTCTCCGAGGTCACCTCTCCCGGATGCCGCAGTTGATCCAGCACCGGCGGGTATTCCGCGGGAATGTCTGCCTTCTTTACCCCACCGATACTCCGGTAGCAGATATTCTGTAAAGTCACGTCCCGGATCGGATGATGTTCCTCCGCATCTATGCGGATGCCGTTAAACTTCGGTTCTCCCATAATATCATTGCCAAAACGATAATGGGTGTTCTTCATTTCTTCGGAATCCACCGCCGTCAGATGGGTGATCGTAATATTTTCCATTCTGCCGATCTCCGGCATCTGTTCCAGTTCTACGGAGCTTCCATAATCGTCTGTCTTGAACCGGTTATTCAGGATCATAAAAACAGGTCTTGTTACATCCCGCATCGTCACATTCTGGATCATGATATCCGAGATGCTGCCGCCTTCCGTGCATTCGATCTTGATGCCTTCCCGCCAGACTCTGTCCATAGTGCAGTTACTGATAACTACGTTGTAGATATCCCCGATGGATTTCAGGCCGATCCGGATCCCCGCACATAGGGATGTGAATTCACAGTTGCTGATATGGATATCCTTCACGGGATATTCTTTCGAGCTGGATTGCAGGCACAGATTGTCGTCCGTTCCGGTAATACTACAATTATCTATAAATACATGGGCGCAGCCGTCAAAATCCAGCCCATCGCCGTTATAGCGTTTCTCGTTATGAATATATACTTTGCTGATCCAGATGTACTCGGAATCTAAGAACGCCGTAGTCCATGCCGCCGCGTCGCATAATCGGATGTCCTCGATATGTATCTGCCGGCACCGCAAAAAACGGATCAGCATCGGGCGGTAAATATTGCCTTTGTTGGGAAATGCCTCCGAACTGCCTTCGATACGTCCTTTTCCGCAGATCCCGATATTTTCCAGATCTTCTCCGTAGAGAAAGCATCTGTCCAGTGCTTCCTCATTGCGATATCTGTTATGATGGGTATTCTCCGCATAATCACTGATGTCGGGGTTTGCCTTTAACACCGTTCCCTGTGCGATTTCCAGCGTAACATTGCTCCGCAGAAAAATCGTTCCGCACAGATACACTCCGCCTTCGATCAGTACGGTACCGCCGCCTGCCTGATGGCATCTGTCTATTGTATTCTGGATCACCGCCGTATTGACGGTTCTGCCGTCATCCACTGCTCCGTACTCCCGGATCTCCCAAACCATGTCGGATACCTCCTTTGTTTTCTTAATTTCATGGTAATCAATTGACACGGCAGATGCAATATCTTACAATGCTAATAACTGACATATTCTGCTTTTTACAGGAGATATCATCATGATATACGTCAACAGCTGCGGGCATGATTCCCACCACCCAAAACCATGTAATATCGAGCATAAGCGCGGAGTTCCAGACTACCTTATTCTGCTTATCAAGCGGGAATCCTGGATTTATCTGGACGGGGAAAAACACACGGTCTCTCCCAACTCCCTCATTTGTTTCCCGCCGGATACTTATATCCACTATGGCTGTGATGCCATCGGGTATAACGATGACTGGATCCATTTTCTTCCGGATGCCCAGGAACGGGATATTTTTCTTGAATTATTGCCTCCGTTCTGTCAGATTCTGCATCCTTATAATTTTCACAGACTGTCGGAATATGTCCGCATGCTTTCCGATATTTTTTACGGTGACTCCCGCTACAGAGAGCAGTCTATTGATGCCTTTCTGCATATTTTCCTGTATGCTTTACAGGAAGAGCTGGAAGAAAATTCCAACGATCCCAGCGTGCAGAAGTATTATTCTGCCTTCTCCGGACTCCGGACACAGATCTACAATAATCCGGCGAATAACTGGAGCATCCCGGCTCTGGCGGATTCTCTGGCCCTAAGTCTCTCTTACTTCCAGCATCTTTATAAACAGTTCTTCACCTGTTCCTGCCAACAGGACATCATAAGTGCCCGTCTGGAACTGGCAAAATATTATCTGACCGGAAGTGATATGAGCATCCGCAGCCTTTCGGATTTCTGCGGCTACGACAATGAATTACACTTCATGCGCCAGTTTAAGAAATTTGTGGGAATGACACCGACAGAATATCGGCAGAAATGTGCATTTATCCGCAGAGCATAACTTTAGCACAGAAAGCACCATTCTGATAGGCAAACGTACTTGCACCGCCGCTTTTTTCTGCAATATGTTGGATTGACTGGATGCCGACGCCGTTTCCCTTTCGTTTGGAGGATTGAAAAACACCGTCCTTCTCCCTGATTTCGCCGTCATAGGCATTCTCAACTTCGATCAGAAGCAGCCGCCCGGCATGCAGGTATGCAGTGATTTTAATCTGCCGTCTGTCTGGTGCAGTGCGGATACTGGCTTCGAGCGCATTTTCCAACAAGTTGGACAAGACCAGACACATGTTAATCTCATCGATTGGAAGAGTCTGCGGCAGATCGAGCTTTGCACAAAAGGGAATGTCTTCGCGCTTTGCCAGGGCACAATAATAGCCGATGACGCTATCTGCTGCGCGGTTTTCGCAGAAGTGTATACCGAGATTCGGGATGCGGGAAATGGTTTTTTCAAGGTAGCTTTTCAATCCCTCCAGATCGCCGGTCTCAGCCAGTGCGGTAATTTGATTCAGTTGATGGCGCATATCATGCCGCGCCTGCCGCACTTCTTCGATGGCAGCTTTGAGATTCTCATAGCGTTGCTGCTGCAGGAAAAGAAGCTGGTTTTCCTGCTGTAGTCTCGCGTTGCGGTTGAGACTGGTGGCCATTAACAGGAAAATTGCGTTGAACCAGAGCAAAAGCAAAAGAAGTGCAATACTTATCACAATATATCCCTGCAATACACGACCGGTCCTAAGTGTCGTCTGATAGCGCGGAATCATAAAAAGGTTCAAAAAAATGAACACCAGCGGCAAAACCCAGAACACATACCATGTTTGCGCAAAATTATCGTCCTCAACCATCACACGCACTGCATGGGTTGACGGATAGAACGCAGCCAGCACCAAAATCCAGCAAACAACATTATAAAATACACAGGCTGCAAGGCAGAACCACGGTTCGTCCTGTGGCAGCTGCATATGCAGAGCAATCATAACACTGATAGCTCGAGACAAGCTGTTGATGCATGCAAACACTGCGCAGACAGTCAGTGCAATTGTTCCGGATTTCCAGAGGGAGATTTGGAGTGTTCCGGTATATAGCCCAATTGCAAGCAATGTGATCCCTGCCAGGGCAGACGCAGTGGAAGCATGCAGCTGATAGCAGATGATCCCAGCACCGATACACAATCCTGCCATCAGTGGGAGAATCCGGGCGGCAAGTTTTCCGGGGGACTGCTTCAGATAGGATTTTACAGGGAAATATGCAAGTAAAAGACCGGGGAGTACAACGGACAACTCCAGGATCGGACGCAGAATATCTTTCATCTCATACACCCCCTTGCAACAGAAATTCCATAAATGCCTGCCTGGCAGGCTTCAAAAGTTCCTGGTTGACATATACGCGGCTACCGTCGGTCATGCAGAAAGCGGCGGCCTGAAAATCAGCGGCATGTTCTAAATTGACAATCGTACCGCGGCCGCAGACAAAAAAGCGTGGATCTTTTTTCAGCGGCTCGGTAAATGCCTTAAAGCTTTGCCGCGTGGCAAGCGTTTTACCGGCAGTCGTACGAATGTTGATCATATGAGCAAAATGCTCGGCAAAAATAATGTCCCTATAGCGAAGGCGAACATCGCTGCCACTGACTTTCACCGTCAGAATCGGCTCAGGACGCGGAAGTTTAGCGAGCATTTCAGTAAGCAGACCGGCAAGTTCTCCCTCGGAAAAGGGCTTCACGAGATAGTGGAATGCCCGCACCTGAAATCCCTCCAGTGCATGGTCGGTAGATGTTGTGGTGAAGATCAGAAAGCAGTCTGCATCCGTCTTCCGAAGTTCCTTTGCGGCATCCATGCCGCTTAATCCTTTCATGTAAATGTCCAGAAATGCCACAGTAAAGTGCCGTTCTTTTTCTGCTGCGAGAAAGCTCTCGCTGCTGTCAAATTCTAAGATCTCCGTCTCTACACCGTACAAGCTCAGCTGTCGCTCAAGCCGCATTTTCAACAGCGCACGTTCGGTCTCGATATCATCCACTATTGCTATTCTCATACCGGACTGACTCCTTTGTAAAAAATTCCAGTAACTATTCCAAACTAAATTATATCATACCTGTCCAACACCGACACAATGAAAAACTCAGATTTCGTGACGGAATTGAGGGTTTCGTGCCAAACGGCTTGAAAAGCGTTTGCATATCCGTATACTGACAAGCAGAAAGCATCAATGACGGCAGAAGGGAGGGAGTGCTGTGTACCGCATTGCCGTGCTGACAAGTAGCGAAACACAGGAAGCCTTTTATATAGAGCAGCTTTCACGGTTCTGCTTTGAACGCGGTCTGTTTCCCAAAATGGACTGTTACCGTGGGCAGGAGTTGTTCTTTGATGTGGCGCGTGTAAATGCGCCAACCTGCACTGTGATCGCACTTCCGGGAGTAGAAGGGTTGAATGCGGTGGAGCATCTGCGAACGCTTTTTCCCGAAACACGCATCATCTGGTGCAGCGATCTGGATTTTTCCCTGCATGCATTTCGGCTGCGTGTAGACTATTTTCTGTTAGAGCCAATAACAGAAGAAGCGTTTCAGCAGGGACTTTCTACATGGTCAGATGGGAAAAAAACGTCTGCCTTATTCCGGGCGGATCACAACAAACATAACAATGAGGAGGATTATTGATGAAAAAGAGAAAAAAGATTTATTCTGTATTTAGCTTTCTTCTGGCGGGAACACTGTGCCTGTCTATGGCGGCCTGTGGTGGAACGCCCACACCGGCAGAGGACGAAACAACATCTTCTGCACCGTTATCCGGTGCACTGCCCGTGAAGGCTTTACAACCCAAACACGTGGATGAAAACCCTTATATGGCAAAAAGTGATGCAAACATCCATCACGACGGCTACAACACCGACTCAACGGATGAAATTCTGCCGCTCGGCATCTATCCGGAAATCAATGTTTCCTTTGAGACAACGAACCCGAACGCCTCACCCGCGATTTACTTTGACAACTACGGTCACGCGGTCGTGCCACTGCTCGGCGGCATCGCCATCCGTGATCTGAATGCAACAGAGACGAAGACGCTCGGCTATTTTTCACCGATGCAGCATGATGGCGGCGGTTACGTCATCCAGAGTTCCTACACATTCCTTGACTCTAAAAACCGTGTCGTCTGCCCGACGAGCAACAACCATGTACTGATACTGCGTACGACAGAGGAAGATGGCAGCGTCATTCCGGAATTTGAAAAGGTTCTGGATATCGATATCAAGGCAGCTGCTGAGACCGCGCTCGGCAAAGAGCTGACACAGAATCTTCTGTCCGTGGTCTTTGACTACGACGGAAACCTTTGGTTCGCCACCGGCGGCTTCCGAATCTATCCCGAGCGGCAGCAGCAGGGTGTTCTCGGCTACATTGCCCACACAGCGATAGAATCGATTCTGAATGGCGAACAAACCGATCTTTCAAAGGCTGTCTTTGTTTACGGGCTGCCCCTTGGCGAGGGCGCAGAGAACGGCATTGCTGCCTCCAAAGACGGTGCGGTCATTCTGACGAACCAGAACTGCTATCTGTTGCGCGCGGAAGAAGGTGTGAACGTTGTGTGGTGCACGCCATATGAGAGTGTCGGTGCGAAGGTCAGTCATGATGGCGATAAGACTACCGGCGGCGGCCTTGCCTGGGGTGGCGGCTGCTCGCCCACACTGACACCAAACCTTGTACTGTTCACCGACAACGCAGACCCCGTTAAGCTTCTTGCGCTCGACATGAAGACCGGAGAGGTCGTAGCCAGCATGCCTGTTTTGGATGATCTGCCCGATGGGTATCAGGTGGCGGTTGAAAACTCTGCAATCGTTTATGACGACGGTGAAGGCACCGTCAGCACGATCGTCTGCAACTGGTTCGGCGCTGGTAACGCAGGTCTTGCCGACCCTGACAATGACTCTTCGATTCAGAGCTACGCCAACATTTATGACCAGAACTGGCTGATGAAGGGTAATGTTATGATCGCCCCGGGCGTTGAGCGGGTGGACACCTTAAAAACCTCGGATGGCTATGAAATGAAGAGCGTCTGGAGCCGGAACGATTTGCGCGACACGGCGATCATGAAGCTCTCCACTGCAACAGGCTATATCTACGGTTATGTACAGGATTTGGATACCGGCATGTGGCAGTACATTATTTTGGACTTTGCAACGGGCGAAACCGTCTTCACGATGGATGTGTCCAACAAATACGGCTACAATAATATGGCTATCGGCATGTACACCGGCAGCAACGGAAATACGCTCTACTGCCCGACAGGCTATCTGGAACTGCTGCGTTTGCAGGATCGCTTTGTGTACCTGCCCGAGCTTCCGTACCGTGAGGTTGATCTTGATCAGGCGGCAAGAAATGTTCTTTCGCAGGATCAGTTTGAGCAGGATGGCGGTGAAGGTACGGTTGCAAGCTGGCACAACACCGCGACCATCTGCAACGTGCATCCCAACACCATGGTAGCCTTCCGTATGAACAACCTGTCCGGCAGTGCCTCCGATCTGACGCTCTACGCCTATGGTGCAGACGGCAAGCTGGAAAAGGTTGGCTCTGAACTGTGGTCGCTCACAGACGAGACCGGAGCAAATGTGACGGAGCTGACAGACGGCGTGCTCTATGAACTGCGCGTGACCGTCTCCGACGGCGGTGATTTCGACCTGAGCGAAACAGAAAAAGAAATCAAGCTATCCGTTGTACTTGGGAAATAAATCAAGTGACCGGAGTTTGATCTGTCGTGAACTCAGATCGTAGATGCGATGATCTGCATCCTGCCCTGTAACTCTACCTTACCGTAGCCGTCGGGCAGGATCAGGTGATCGCCCTTCTTTAAAGGAGTACCGTTCAGGGTGCCTTCGCCCTCTACCACGCTCATGAGAACAAAGGGCTTATCCTGCCAGGTCTCCACACGATGCTCCACATCAATACGGTATACGGTGTAGTAAGGGCAGCAGATCAACTGCTGGATCGCATCGTCCTTTTTCTCCGTGTGTACCACACTGTTCTCTGCGGATTTGGCAGGGACGGTAATGACATCAATACTCTGGGTGATGTGCAACTGTCTGGGCTTACCGTTACTCAGTCGGTCATAATCATACACCCGGTAGGTAATATCGCTGCTCTGCTGGGTCTCAAGAAGCAGTGTACCGCCCTTAATGGCATGTACGGTACCGGGATCGATCTGGATGAAGTCCCCGGGCTTAATAGGAATCTCACGGATGAACTCTTTCCACTTTCCTTCCTGGATCATCTGCTCCAGTTCTTCCCTGCTCTTCGCGTTGTGTCCAACCACCAGCGTAGCATTTTCCTTACAGTCTAAGATGAACCAGCACTCGGTTTTGCCCAGGGATCCGTTCTCATGTACCTTCGCATAAGCGTCATCCGGATGCACCTGGATGCTTAAGTCGTCCTTTGCATCAATGATCTTGATCAGCAGCGGGAAACGATCCATTCCCGTGTCTCCGAACAACTCGGGGTGCTTCTCCCACAGCTCGGACAGCTTCATTCCCTTATAAGCGCCGCTTGCCACGGTGCCGTCTCCGTTGGGATGGGCGCTGATACCCCAGCACTCACCGATGTCGTCGCCCTCGATGGGGTACCCAAATTCTCTGTTTAACCGGGTACCGCCCCAGATATTGTGGGTACACACCGGTGTTAAAAAAATAATATCTTTGTTCATGATCATCTATCCTTTCCCATGATACTTACTATGTATTGCACGGCATCTTTCCCGTTATTCCGCTACTTAGCTTTGCAACGTCCGTTTCTGGAAAAATATTCTATCTGATATGTAACACATTTCTTCCGATCTGTCTACCTGACTTCCGTACTATGCCTATTCCGCTTCTGTTTCTGTTCTTACCCCGGATACAATCAATGACACCAGATAAAATCCAGCCTTATCGTTCTCGTGTGTCTCCGTGATCTCGATTCTCACCCGGTGTTCCCCATAGGGCAGATGCTCCGCAATCGTTGCCAGTTCCATCTTATCTCCCCAGGTCTCATCAAAGGTTCCGTCCAACACGCACGCCGTCTCAGGGTTCTCATCCACCACTGCTGTGGCAATGGGTGCAGGTCCGTCCTTCACTCGGCGGTATTGCACGGCGGCACCGGTTCCCCGAAAAGCGAACTCCAGATAAGCTCCTTTTTCACCGGCACTCCATCCGTTGCGGAAAATATCCGTGATGCCTCTCTGCGGTGTCATATCTTCTTCAAAGCCACTCTTCTCCGGTGTGGAATTAAAATATTGCAGTCTCGCGCAATGCTCATAGGCATTCTCTGTCAGTGGAGCCGGGAAAATTTCCTGCGGCTCTTGCGTTTTATCATGGATCACCTTTTCCAGGAAGTTCGTGATCACGGATGCCACCAGTTCATGTCCCAGATCATTGGGGTGCAGGAAATCCGCAGTAATCTTCTCTGCCGGAAGTCTTCCTGCTGCCACTGCCGGATAGATGCTGTTCTGTATACTGATACAGGGCAGATCATAATGTCGTCCTACCTGCGCATGATAATATGCCGCACTTTTACCGGTATCATAATAGACATTATGGATCAGCACCATTGCCGGTGCGCTCGCACTGCCATAAATCTGCCTCACCAGACCTTCGTAGGTCTCGCAGAAATGCGGCGTACTGTGATCGTTCACGGAAAATTCCACAAATACCAGATCCGGCAGCCGCTGAAGCAGGTCTTCCTGTACTCTCGCCGCGCCGAACTGGGAATCGGTAGCTCCGATTCCGGCGTTCACATAATCAAATTCCGTATTGGGAAATACCTTTTTCAGCCAGCCAAATGTCCTTGCCGCATAACATTTGTCCGGTTCCGTAGCGGAAAATCCCTGGGTAATGGAACCGCCGATAAATCCTACCGTAAGCCGCTCTCCTTTGGCTGCACGGTTCATAAAACCTTTCAGTCTGGTCAGGTTGCCCCGGTTCAGGATTCCGGCTTCTTTATCAATGATGTTCCCCGCACTCTTGCGGTTCTCATAGATGCTGTTTTCCAGCGTGCAATAACGTTTCGCCTTGTTTTTCAGAGTCTTGCCGATGCGGAAAATTTCCTCCGGGCGGTATCCTCTGGACTCCAGATAATAAATGCCGCTGTACAGGTTGATCGATACATCGGGGTATTTATCTCCGATCATGGCTTCGAACATGATCATGATATGCCCGATCTTCTCTGCCGCAGCTTCCACATGATTGTCCAGAAGCAGCAGGAATTCATCCTTCTTCAAATGGCATACCATCTCCTGCCCTTTTAGGTGCTTGTGGATATGGGTTCCCAGATGATAGATCAGGCTTGCTCTCTCTTCATCGCTCATTTTTTCAGAGATTACATCATAATCCCGGATCCCCAGGAACACTTCCGCATATTGTCCGTCCTGCCAGGGCAGGATCTGTTCCAGTTTTGCGGAAAAGCTTTCCGGAGTCTCTGTTCCTGCAATGACCGGTTCCGGCTTCTCTGTATCCTTTTCCTGCTCCCGAACAATTCCTGCTCCTTCTTCACGGTTCAGATAGCTTTCCATCATGCGCGTCATAGTAGACAGAATCTCACTTTCTGCTTCTGTCCACTGACGTCCTTTATAATATTTCTCCAATTCCTGCCAGATGCCGGTCTCCCGGTCTGTTTCCTTCCTGTCTGAGGTATAATCAACATAATTATAGTTCTTGTCGTACACGCTGAATGCATTTTTACCGCTGCGTTTCACCCGGTACAGTACCTGATCCGCTTTTTGATACAACTCCTCATAAGAGGAAGCATCCTCCGGATAACGGGAGATTCCCATACTTAAGGTCACGCGTCTGCCGGACATGTGGATCCGGTCTGCCATACGGGATATCCTCTCCGCCGTCTCCATGGCATGCTGACCCGCATTTTCCCCACGGCAGAATACACAGAATTCGTCACCACCGATACGACCTGCATAATCCTCCATGCCGGCGCTGATCAAAATCGCATTGGCAATTTTGATCAATACTTCATCACCGTATAAATGCCCATATGTGTCATTGATCGATTTAAAGTCATCAATATCAATGATCAGGAATGCTCCCTCCTGCATATCCTCCTGCTGGATATGCTTTTCCACCAGTTTATGCATTTTTGCCTTATTATACAGATCTGTCAGGGAGTCCCTCTCTGCCTTCTGTTCCAGCAGCTCCTGGTTCTTTTTTTCTCCTGTAATATCAAGCGTCTTCCCCATGATCTTATATGGCTTATGATCCTTATCATAGACCGGAATCCCTACATAACGGAACCAGACAAATACCGATTCATCACTGACTTGTCTGACTTCATAGGAAATATGCTCATCACCGCGGTCCATGGCCTCACAGAAGGCATCAAAAACCGACCAGTCATCCGGATGTACAAATCCCCATTTGTGCATCTGCTCCTGATAATTTTCGATGACCATGTTGGTGGTATTCCACTTTCCTCCAAGCTTTCTGGAAAGCACATATTTTTTTGAAGCAATTTCATACTCCCACAGCGCACAGTCGGAATTGTCCTCGGTAATCTTCCTCCTGATACGTTCTTCTGCCAGTTCTTTTTCCAGTTCTTCGATTCTGGCATATAATTCCTCATTTTCCTTCATACGCTGTCTCCATAAGCAAAAAGGACCCGCTTTACGCGGGTCCCGTGATTCTATCTTCTGCCTTCTTCTGTATCGCTTGTTGTGACCACGCTGTGTTCTTTGATATAGTCAACCACTTCATCGATGGTCGTAAACGCCAGTCCTACATAGCTGTCTGCTGCGCCATAGTAAATGGCGATCTTGCCGCTCTCGGAATCATGAATGGTAGCGCAGGGAAAGCATACATTCGGTACGAATCCTCTCTCCTCATACCACTCTTCCGGTGTCAGCAGGAAGTTCTCACAACGATATTTTACGATGGACGGGTTGTCAATATCCAGTATTGCTCCACCGATGGAATAGACATAACCGTTACAGGTTCCGCTCACACCATGATAGAACAGAAGCCATCCTTCGGAAGTCTCAATGGGAGCTGCACCGCCACCGATCTTCAAGGACTCCCACCATTCGGAAGACTTTCCCATCACATGTCTGTGTTTGCCCCAGTATACCATATCCGGGCTCTCACTGACAAAGATATCTCCGAAAGGTGTATGTCCGCTGTCGGAAGGACGGGACAACATCATGAAATTGCCGTGTACTTTTCTGGGGAACAGTACGGCGTTACGGTTAAAGGGAAGGAACGGATTCTCGATTCTTACAAACGTCTTGAAATCCGTGGTTTTCGCAATACCGATGGCTGCGCCGTAGAAATCCTGACACCAGATGATATAGTAGGTATCTTCTACCTTTACCAGTCTGGGATCATATGCATAAATCGGCATGAAAGGCTTGCCTTCTTCATCTACGAACTGGATCTTATTCTTATCAAAATCCCAGTGAATAGCATCCTTGCTGCGTCCTAAATAAATATAGGGAATACCGTTGACCTGTTCACCGCGGAACACGCCAATGAATTCATCGCCATAGGGCATTACCGCACTGTTGAAGATTCTGGCTACTCCTTCTACGGGATTTCTGCCAATAATAGGGTTCTCACTATATCTCCATACCGGTGCTCCGGTATGGCCTTCGGGTTTGTCCTGCCAGGGTACATTAGGTACTGCAGGACTGATCATCTTAACTTTGCTCATTCGAGTTACCTCATTTCTGCGTTATTTATCTTGCTTCCTGTTTTAAGAACTCTTCATTTCTGCGGATGAGTTCACATCTCTGTGCCACACACTCCACGCTTCTTCCGGGATCGGAAGGGGTGTGGAATACATAATCCACAAGCTTATCTATAGTAGTCGTTGCCACATGCATGCGAGTATCGCTGGATGCGTAGTAGATAAAGACTTCCCCCTTCTCATTCGCGATAGCACCGTTGGTAAATACTACGTTTGAAACATCTCCCACTCTCTCATCCCCTCTGGGACCGATCAGCAGGCCGGAGGGCTCTGCGATCACTTTTGCCGGGTCTTTTAAGTCCGTGGCAAAAGCATAAATGACGTAACGTAAACCGGCTGCGGTATTACGAACTCCATGTGCGATATGGATCCAACCTCTGTCTGTCTTGATGGGGGTAGCTCCCGCACCGTTTTTGGCCTCGGTGATGGTGTGATATTTCCGCAGGCTGGTCATGCGCTCTTCGTCGATGACTGCATGGGTAATGTCGTCGCACAGTCCGAAACCGATTCCTCCGCCGCTTCCGGTCTCGATGAAGTCATCCATCGGTCTGGTGTAGAAAGCATATTTGCCATCCACGAATTCCGGATGCAGCACTACATTTCTCTGCTGGGGAGAACGAAGGGTCTTTAAATTCTCCAGTCTCTCCCAGTGCTTTAAGTCTTTGGTTCTTACAATACCGGCAGCTGCTACTGCTGCGGACAGATCATTTACGGAGGTATCCTTGCTCTCGGAACAGAACACACCGTAGATGTAACCATCTTCATGCTTGGTGAGACGCATGTCGTACACATTGGTCTCTTCCGGACAAGTATCGTCCAACAGGATGGGATAGTCCCAGAAACGGAAACCATCGACACCGTTGTCACTCTCTGCCACACCGAAGAAAGACTTTCTGTCGTTGCCTTCGATACGGGCTACCAGATAATACTTACCGTTTAATTCAATCGCACCGGAATTCATGACCGCATTGATTCCCAGGCGCTCCATGAAATAGGGGTTGGTCTTGGGATTGAGATCATATCTCCAGGTCAGGGGAATATGTTCTCTGGTCAGAACCGGATATTCATAACGGTCATAAATACCGTTGTAGAAATCAGACTTTACATTTTTCCGGGAAAGCAGCTTCTCCTGCTTCTCTTTTTCTATGTAATAACGCTCTAACATATTAGGTATCCTCTCTTAAAATAAATCAATTATTCTGGAATACGCTTCATAACCTCCTGGAGGTCTCCCGTTACAGTTTTATTCGGGAATACGTTTCATGACCTCCATGCACATCCTGCCGTTATGGTAAGGGCATTTCCAAGGCTCCACAATGGGGCGGTCAGGATAGGGATTTCCTTCCGGATCCACTTCCCAGAACCATTCGGAACCGGGTCTCTTATCGATCACATGATCTCTGATAAATGCCCATTCCTTCTCTGCGGCTTCCAGATATTCCGTTTTCTCCGGCTCTTTCTCATAGCCGTTTAAGAAACCGATCACGGTCTCCGCCTGTACCCACCAGACTCTGTGTACATTCACGACACCTCTGTCACATTCATTGGCCAGAGAGTGTCCGTCGAATGCCACCTTATAGATCTGTGCGGTAAGGTCTTTGGTGATGGCATACATCTTCTGAGTCAGTTCCGGATCATCCAGAACCTTGCAACCTCTGTCGATCAGCCATGCCGTCTCGATGTCGTGGCCGTAGGAATGCAGATTCAGAATGGTATTATAATGCTTATCGAAAAATACTTCCTGTCTGTGGAGCTTCGGATTATAAACTTTCTCAGCGAACACATCCATGATCCACAGAAGGCGTCTGCGCACTTTTTCATCCCCGGATACCCGGTACAGCTCCGTATAAGCTTCAAAAACATGAAGCAGGGTATTCATGGTCTTGTCTGCCAGGACACCGTTCTCCGACAGCTTCTCATTGGATTCCGGTTTAAAGTCTCTGGTGAATGCTTCCAGATATCCCACCTCATCCATACACGTAGTCTCAATCAGAGTAAACAGCTTTTTCGCCAGCTCCAGGGCTTCTGCATCCCCGCTGGCCTCATAGTAAGAGGACAGCGCGTAGATGCAGAACGCTTGATTGTAAGTATGTTTTGTGGTATCCTTCGGGGTTCCGTCATAGTTTAGGGACCAGTAGATACCGCCGTATTCTTTGTCCAGACAATGGTCTTTCAGGAAATCGTAGCCGTGCTTTGCTTCCTCCAACAGACTCTCGTCTTTTAACAGTGTATATGCGTTGGAGAAGAACCAGGTGATCCTGCTGTTCAGGATACAGCCTTTTTCTGCTTTTTTATCCAGATTCAGATCGTAGTCCAGAAAACCGTAATAACCGCCGAACTCGTCATCCCGCATCCCTTTCCAGAAAGGAATGATTCCTTCGGTCAGATGCTTTTTGATCTCTTCTCTCATTTTCTTTGTTTCCGCATTTTTCATGTTCCACACTCTCCTTTGTATTAACCCTTGACAGCGCCGGAGGTGATTCCACTGTAAATCTGTTTCTGACAGAGCAGGAATACGATCAATGCAGGCAGCAGAGACATCAGTACACCTGCACAGATCAGATTGTATTTGCTGCCAAGAGGTCCGGTGAAGGTATACAGGGAGGTTGCTACCACACCGAGAGTCCTCTTGTCCTGCAGATACAGACTGGCGCAATAATACTCGTTATATACGCCTACTCCCTTAAGCACCATCGAAGTTACGATAGCGGGCTTCAGAAGCGGAAGAATGATCTTCCAGTAAATGGTAAAATAGGAGGCTCCGTCGATAAATGCGGATTCATCCAACGATACCGAAATGTTTTCCATGAACTGGATGAAAATGTAGATGGAGATAACATCCGTACCCATACTCATAATGATATAACCATACAGATGATTGATAAATCCAAGGTTACTCATGATCTGGTACACAGATACCTGCATGGCAATTCCGGGAAGGAGGGTTGCGAACAGGAACAGGCTGCGGATCAGTCCGTTGCCTGGGAACTTGAATCGGTTCAGTACATAAGCAAGCTGTGTTCCCACCAGAATGGATCCTAACAGTACAAATACCAGGATGATCGCTGAGTTCAGATATGCTCTGCCCATGTTGGCACGGTTAAAAGCGTCAATAAAGTTCTGGAAGTTCAGCCAGCTTTCCGGCAGGGTCATAACGTTAGTGCTCTGATATTCTGCGTCGGTCTTGAATGCTGTGATGACACAGGATACAATGGGCAAAAGTGCCACGAAAGAGAAGAATACCAGGCTGAAATACTTAATAACGATCCAGATGACAGCGCCTGCGCTGTAATGTTTGTGGTTAGTTTTCATCTTTGCCATTTTACACTGCCTCCTTCCTCCATCTTCTCTCTCTTCTGAGCCGTTTTCTTCTGGTATATTCTTCATTATCCGCATCGGAGCTTCTAAATACCAGTTTGAAGAAAAGCTTTTGTAAAATTGTTGCTGCAAAAATGATCAGTAACAGTACCACCGCCATAGCAGACGCCAGACCTACCTGCTGGTTGGTATGTGCGATCTTGTCCATCAATACGAAGTAGGTTGCGGTTCCGCCGCCACCCTTGGTGATAACGTAGGGAGGATCGAAAGCACTCAGGGAACCTGTGATAGACAGGATCACGTTCAGCGTAACGATGGTCTTAATGCTGGGTAAGATAATATGTATAAACTGTTGAAATTTATTGGCACCGTCCAGCTCTGCTGCCTCGTACATCTCGGAGTCCACAGACATGATGGCACCGATGAAAAGTACCATGTTGTTGCCGTAATAACGCCATACCGAGGAAGCCACCAAAGAGATATTGTTAACGCTCTTGTCCTTCAGCCAGAACGGAAGACTTTCTAAGTTAAATCCACACCACTGTAATACCGTATCGAATACAAATCCTCTGGTGTAGAAGAATTTGAAGATAAATCCAATGGCAATACCACTGATCAGATAAGGGAAGAACATGAATCCCTTGAACATATTGCCAAACTTGGTCTTAAAGCTAAGGATCGTTGCCAGGTACAACGCAAGTACCAGCTGCACCATTGCACCTGCCATGTAATAAAGGCTCAGCTTCAAAGCACTGAAGCATTCATCTTTCTTAAATACGTCGATGTAGTTCCGAAATCCTACAAACTGTCTTTTGTCTACCGGGGTAGCATATTTCATTTTATAAAAACTGAATTTTACCATCTCTCCAAAAGGAAGATAGGTGAACACGAACAGCAAAAGCAGGGGAATGATCATGAAGGACAGTATGACGATGGTCTGTTGTCCGTTCCTGCTCTTTACCCATTTTTTCATGCTGAAGGGTTTTTTTGTTTTCTTCATTGTCTCTGCACTCATCGAAATACCTCCATACCCTTCTCTCTTAGATAAGAGGGAACCGGATAAATGGTTCCCTCTCACTTCAGAAGATTAAATTAGTTACCTATTAATTACTGGATCTCTACACCACAGCTCTCCTGTGCGGAAGTCCACTCTTCGTTCCACTCGTCGATGATCTCATCATAAGTCTTGGAACCATCTGCTGCACACTCTACCAGCTCCTGCATCTTAGTCTCACCGTTGTTGTTGATGTTAAGACCACTTTCAGCGTTCAGCTCGTTTAACAGATCCTCTTCGCCTTCGATCGCAGGCTCATCCACTACGAAGTCGATACCCTTGAATGCTGCATAGAAATCCGGTAATCTGGTATCCTTGATAGCAACGGGAAGTCCGCCACAGTCATAGGAGAATCCGGATTCTTCTGCCATGAACTTAACGAAGCACAGAGCTGCTGCCTGATTGTCTTCGGTGGTATTAGCATTGATACCAAAGCTGTAGTCAGGGCCTACAGATGCTGCCTGCTTACCGCTGGTCAGGGTAATAGGGAACGGCATATAAGCGATATCATCGCCGTGATCGCCGGCTTCCTTCATCTGAGGAACTGCCCAGGAACCAAGAACCATGCATGCGATCTGGCCATTGTTGATCATACCCTTACAGCCTTCCCAGTCCGTGGTGGAGTAGTCTTCCTCGGTAAGGCCTTCAGCAACTGCATCGTACATTACCTTGTATACGTTGTAAGCGCCTGTTCCGTCGCCGGGATCAGCAAAAGGATTGGCTGTGTGCAGTAACTTCTGGTTCATATAAGTGCTGTCTCCGGTAGCACTGCCGCTGATAGCGGGATCCCACTGGGCGCCCATTGCCCAGCCTGCTGCGTAGTTGGTGTACAAAGGAACGATAGAGCTGTCATACTCTTTGATCTGCTTTAATGCTGCGATGAAATCTGCGGGAGTCTTAGGTATCTCTGTGATTCCTGCTGCTTCGAATACTGCCTTGTTGTATACGATGCCGCCGTTAACGCCTGCGGTGTAAGGAACACCGTATACAGTGCCTTCGTACATCTGGTTGTAGTAGTTCAGCTGTCCGTCCATCTCGGTAGTAGTTCCAAGAGGAAGGAAGTATGTGCTTAAGTCAGCCTTGTCAACTGCGGGGATAAACATAACATCGCCCCAGTCACCACCCTGCAGACGAAGCAGCGTATCACTTGCATAGTCGGTGATACCTTCAATATCAACAGTGATGTTGGGATACATCTCGTTGAATGCATCAATGTAAGTCTGGAAAGGAACTGCTGCGCCGTCCTCTAACAGGTCGGTACGGTTAGTCAGGACCTTAATGGTCGTGGTAATGTCGGTGTAATCCTCACCCAAAGTAAGCTCTGCGTAATTCAGGCTGGTAACCTCTGCAGGTGCTGCAGCCTCGCTGGAAGCTTCTGCAGTTGCGGGAGTGGTGCTTGCTACAGAACTCTCAGCGGCGCCGCCGTTGTCTGTGCTTCCACATGCTGCCATAGACAGTGCCATGACTGATGCTGTGGAAAGAGCTAAAAACTTTTTCATCTTCATAAGAAATCCTCCTAGTTTTCCGAAGGAAAATCCGAGTCCTCTGACGAGGAGAGGATTTAGCCTCCTTGTTTTTTGCTACATTTGATAGCGTTTACTGTTTTGTAACTTAATTTAATTATACATAATCATATTAATTAATCATCAACTATTCTTGTTTTTAATCTCTTATTCTTGCTATTTTCGTTATTATCTTCTATTTTCACAAGTTCTATGCCTATGTTTTGTACATATTATACAATTAAAGTAATTAATTTGAATTAAATTAGCTGATTTAATTAACTAATTTTGTTTTCTTTGCATCCTTTGTCATTGAAACAGCTTAAATAATGGCTTATAATGTATTTAAGCTTAATTAATTTTTTCAAAAAAGCATGTTTCTAGTGTGAAAAATAAATTCTTCACATGAAGTTTTGTTCCTGCACAAGCTGCTAAAGCAGCCGAAGTTTGAAGATTGCGGAAAGGCAAGGTTTTTGTATGAACATTTCCACCACTTTTCTCAATGCATTGAGGCACACTTCCTCCGATGTTGAGGGGCAGCGTTCCCCGGAAATCCTGCTGGGGCAGATCTATAAAGTATCCCTGGAAGACAAGAGCTTTTTACTGCCCTTGGCCGGTGGAGAATTCCGGCTCTCGGATCCTTTCTATTATGAATGGAACCCCTTTCCCTCATATCTGCTGCTTTACACCTTAGAGGGCAGTGCCGTCCTTACTACCCGGGGCAGCGAGGTGGTCCTGGATCACGAGCATCTGTTGTTCTTAGATTGCAGCCAGGGGTTCTCTCTCCGGCTGTTGCAGGGAAAGTGGCGTTTTCAGATGTTTTTCTTAAGTGGAGCGGAGCTTTCTTCTTATTATAGCATATTTCAGGCTGCTTTTACCTGTTGTTACCCGATTCCCATCGGCTCCTGCGTTTCACAGCGGATGCAGCAGCTGACCAAATTTTCATTCACCCCGACTCCTGCAGAGCAGATACAGCTTCACCGAGAACTGACCGACATGTTCGTAGAACTGATGCTGTCCGCCCTGTCCGTCTCCCGGGATGTGAAGCCCATTCCTGCTTATCTGCTGTCCATGAAAGCGGATTTTGAGGAAAACTATGCTGAAAATCACTCTTTGGAATACTTTGAGCAGACTTTGGGAATCAGCCGCTACCGCCTGTGCCGGGAATTTTCCGCCGCTTTCCATATTTCTCCGCTGCAATATCTTCAGGAGAAAAAAATAGAAGCAGCCAAATCGCTGCTCCTATCTGCGGATGATCCCATTCATGAGGTGGGCTCTATGGTAGGTATCGACAATACCAATCATTTCATCCACCTGTTTAAAAAGCATACCGGCGTCACGCCTTTCGTCTACCGGCAGAATGCACCGCAGTCTATACGTGAGACACACTGTCCTTCAGTACCAGTCGGCCTTCCACCACGGTAACTCCGGACTTATAATTATCACTGGTGATCTTCTTGATCATATTATGAATGGCTCTTCTCGCCATCTCTCCCATATCTACTTCATACGTCGTGATATGGATGTCACTGAGCCCCGGATACAGGTAGTTATCAAAGCCGACCACAGAGATGTCCTCCGGCACACGATATCCGTTCTCTCTCAGTTTCTTGATCAGAAAGCTCGCAGTCAGATCGCAGTTGCATACGAATGCCGTGGGCATATCCTTGGGAAGCTGCAACATATTCACCGTATCGATCTTACCTGTCTCAATGTGCCGATCGTCCACGACCCATTCCTTTTTCTGCTCCAGTCCCAGCTCCAAAAGAGCCTTCTGATAACCAAAATACCGGTCCGTAATACTCTCGGTAGCAAGCAGGGTTCCCACATAAGCAATTTTGTGATGTCCCATCCGATACAGATAGTAGGTCAGTTCATAGGTTCCGTAATAACTGTTGGAAATAACGGAATCGCTGGCTTCCCTTCCGTTATAATAGTCCAGATAGATCACCGGGATCCCGGCTTCTGTATTCAGATGCTGCAGATAAGTATCCATCATCTTACCGATAACGATAATGCCATCCACCTTGCGTTCCTGTACCAGCTTCGGCATTCTGCCGTTCTCTTCCTCTGACATTCCGATGACCTCCAGCATGGTAAAGCATTCCTTTGCCGTGGCTCTGGTAGCTACCGCCTGGTACATCTGCCAGTAAAACGATTCATATTTATCAAGGAATCTCTCAGAGATCAGAATACCGATATTGTAGCTCTTCTGGTTCTGACTTTTTCTTGCCGCTGACGGCTGCTGATAACCCAGTTCCTCCGCAATGCTGCGGATCTTCTCCCGGACTTCCTCGCTGACGCCTTTTTGTCCGGACAGTGCCTTGGACACTGTTACTGTGCTGACTCCAACTCTCTCTGCGATATCTGCTAATTTTACTGCTTTTGCCATAATTTTGTACTCCTTATCGCTATTTTTCTACACATTTCCCGATAAATCGTCAATTATACTTCCATATTAGATTTCTAAAAATCGTTTGTCAAGGCATGTCACTGCCTTAATTTTACACCTCGGTCAGATGGATCAGCTTACTGCGGTAGTCTCCCCACAGAGGTGTCACCAGCAGTCCTGCCTGCATCAGCACGTCGCCGCCAAAGATTTCCCCGGTCTCCTCGATGCGATACTGTTTCTCCGGTGCCAGGCCTTTCAGACGTACTCTCCTGCTGTGGAAGTTCGGTCGGGAAAGTACCTGTACATAGGTTACCAACGCTTCTTTCTGATCCTTGGATGTCACCTGATAGCAGTCATAATTACCGTTTTCCAAAAATGATGCAATCCGGGAATAATCCCCTCTGCGGATCAGGTCGTTGTATTTATGATACATGGCGGTCTGTGCTGGAATCTGCTGTCTGTCCTCCTCCGGGATCTTCGTAATGTCCAGTTCATAGCCGAAGGTGCCTGCCAGTGCCACATGACCTCTGGTCTCAAAAGGAGTCACTCTTCCCACCGTATGGTTGGGGCAGTCCGATACATGGGCGCCCATGGTGGACAGCGGATACAATAACATCGTGCCCTCCTGAATTTTCAATCGCTCAATGGCATCCATGTCATCGGAGCACCAGATCTGCGGGCTGTAATATAACATACCCGGATCAAATCTCGCTCCGCCGCCGGAGCAGTTCTCCAGAAGCAGATGCGGGAATTCCTGCAGCAGTCTGTCCTGCAGTTCATACACACCCAGCACATATCTGTGATAGAGCTCTCCCTGACGGTCTGCGGGCAGTTCCACGCTTCCCAGATCCGACAGCTGCCTGTTCATGTCCCATTTCACATATTCAATATTGGCACTGTGCAACACTGCCGCCACGCTTTCAAAGGCATGATCTCTGACTTCCTTTCGGGACAGATCCAGCACATACTGGTTCCTGCATAAGCTGCCTGCCCGTCCCGGAATGGCGATGGCCCAGTCGGGATGCTCTCTGTACAGCTCCGAATCCGGGGAGATCATCTCCGGCTCAAACCAGATACCAAACTTCATTCCCAGTGCATTGACCTGCTCCACCAGAGATTTTAAGCCCCCCGGCAGTTTCTGCTCATTGACCTTCCAGTCACCTAAGCTGGTACTGTCATCGTTACGGTGTCCGAACCAGCCGTCATCCATGACCAGCATCTCAATGCCGAGCTTTGATGCCTGTTCTGCGATCTTCAGTAGTTTTTCCGTGTTAAAATCAAAATAGGTAGCTTCCCAGTTATTGATCAGGATTGGTCTCTTTTTATCACGGTACTCGCCGCGGATCAGATGATTGCGGTACATATCGTGGTAATGGCGGGTCATGCCTCCCAGACCTTCCGCAGAATAGGTCATAACGACTTCCGGAGCCGCAAAGCTCTCGCCCTGCTCCAGTTTCCAGACAAAGTTCTCCGGATGAATGCCCATAGTCATACGGATGGAATCGAACTGGGAAAGCTCCGCCTGCGCCAGGAAATTGCCGGAGTATACAAAGTGCATACCGTAGACTTCACCGGCATCCTGCGTGGCATCCGCAGAAAGCAGTGCGATAAAGGGATGCTCCTGATGGGAAGATTCTCCCCGCACGGAGCCAACACTCTGTTTGCCGTGCATCAGACTTCTTCTCTCCATCTGACGCTCTCTCGCCCAGGATCCGTGCAGCGTAAGAATGTCATACTTTTCATCCGTGCAGTCCAGATCCAGGCAGGCAGACATAACTTTTGTCACATAAATAGGCTGCCCTGCCGTATTTTTCAGGATCACACTGCGGGTGATCACATCTTCCTCTTCAAATGTAGTATAGATCAGGTCTGCAGCCAGACCGATGACCGGATCCGCCAGATGTAGGATCAGGGTATCGCAGTCCTCATCCCCCGGAAATGTGGAAGGAAGTCCCGGCAGTGCCGGCTTCTCCTTTACGATCTCATGAGAGACATACTGTAACTGCACTCCTACATGTCCCTGCGCTGTCCGCACGGAAATGGCGCTTTCTCTGTAATCTCCCAGACCGTTCCCTGGATACTCCACGGGGAAGGAATCCAGAAATGACACACGCTCTCTGTTATTCTGTGACGGAACGAAGGGTGCTTCTCCCGTACGCAGCAAATATACCGGTGCCGGTGTATTCTCGGTATACTGCAATTTCTGACCGTAATATACGTGTCCCACAAAATTCTCCTGATCTACAATTGCCAGAAGATAGCTGGTGTGTTCCGTGTCCAACCAGAAAGTTCTGTCCTGCTCTATATATTTGATTGCCATAATTTACCTCTTTTCTCAAAAAAGTTTTCTAAAACTGGGAACTGCTTTTGCAAGATCAACGTCTTTCTTTCCTGTTTTTCCCGGGTAACAGTCCCGTCTATCCTCTGTGCTTTCTCCCAGCGTCCGTCACAACTGCAAAAAGACAAAGGGATCTTCTGCCCCGGTCTTTAAAAACTGCATCAGCATCAGTCCACAGCGCATGGACACCCGTTCTTCCCGCAGGATACGAAGTACTTCCTGTCTGTCTGCCAGGATCACCTGAATATCCTCGGTATTTTCCATCTGCTGTCCCACATTCTCTGTCACGGTTCCGAAGATCATGCTGCCGCTCTCGTCTGTCAGCCCCTGTGCCAGGAAAAATCCTCTTCGGAAAGCCGGTTCTCCGCCTTCGTAGACTTCCAGTTTCCAGCCAGTCTCCTCGATCATTTCCCGACAGGCGGCCTCCGAAGCGGTCTCCTCCGGCTCGATCAGTCCCGCCGGCAATTCATACAGATAATCATTCACGGGATACCGGTACTGACGCACCAGCACCAGTTTCTCTCCGTCCTCTGTCACTGCGTAGACCGCCATGCCCTCGGGGCGCATACTGTGGGTCTTGTGTTTGATATTGTTTTCATCATTTCGGGACGCAAAATAATAATGAAACGGCGTTCCGTCCCGTCCCAAGGCATCAATGTGATACAGGTTCAAAAACGGATTATCCGTCTGTTTCTCGATTCCCCGATAGTGTTTTCTGTCATTTCCTTTTGCGTCCATGTTTTCCATGCCCTATTTATACTCCATGTCTTTCTGTTCCCATCGTGCTCTGTCATCCACGTTCCCACAGCGCATCATCTGCCGCAGGCGCAGGCAGCCGTGACGGAACTACTGTAGGATCTCCTCCAACAGTGCCACTGCCAGCTCCGGATTCTTCATGCCATCCGCCAGCCCCACGGCTGCGGTCTCCTGATACCATCCGGTCTTCCTTACCCATTCGTTGTTCTCAAGCCGGATCCCCGCCACAATCGTTTCTCCCGTCATGGCATTTAACACCATGATCTGCTGATCTTCATATCTGTCCAATAGTTCCTTAGGCAGATAATCCCTTAAATCCGCCAGATAATCCGTGCCGCCCATGAGCTTCAAAAACTCTTCGTCAGAAAAAAACACATCCACCGACCGGGTCATGAACAATACCTGGATCGTGCTGAGATTCGTGGAATCCACATCGGAATCCGAGTTCGGATCGATCCAGATCGTATCATTCAGGTTCACCACATCCCGTTTGGATATCACACCGTGTTCGCGCAGGAAATCCGTAAAATAATCCGGACCGGTGGCTTCGATGTGCTCTCCGTCCGTATTCACTGCCATGACTCCCATGACGAAGCTGGTCTTGGTGGCAAAATGTACGATCAGGAAAATAACAATAGCGATCCCCGCTGCCACACCTATGGTAACCCACAGATAATAGTCCATAAAATACTGCCATTTTTCAGAAGGAGACAGTTGTTTCCATTGTTCTTTCTGCCGGATATGGTCTTCCTTTTCCAAATTGCTGTCTCCCTTCCGTTTCTCGAATCTTCCATCTGATAACATCCTGCTTTTAGTTCTATATCAGTCTTTAGTATATCAAACTAATTTAATCTTGTATAGCAGACTTTTTAATATATCTTAGGTTCAATTTTGTTAAAAATAAACAGAAAAAGCCCTGCCATGCACTTAAATTAACATGGCAGAGCTTTGTGTTTTCTATTTGTTCGATCAGATAAGAAGGGGAAATGCTTTAGCGGTCCATCTCCGCAATACGTCCGGTGGATTTGTGCTCCTTGATGATCCCCTGGATCTCCTTTAAGTCGGTGCACAGCAGGTCACCGGGGATGGTGTTCTTAAGTGCGCTGATGGCATTGCCATATTCCAGTGCTCTCTGATACTCACCGGGATGTGCCAACAGTCCGTACAGGACACCGGAGATATAAGCGTCACCGCTTCCGATGCGGTCTACGACTTCGATATCGGTGTAAGGTGCTTCCTCATAATAGGTATCATCCTTGGCACTGTAGATAATGGAGCCGAAGGTATGACGCTTCGGGCTATGTACAATACGCTGTGTGGATGCCACGATGGAGATTGGATACTCCTCCGTGAAGCTCTTCATAATGCTCTTGGCATCGCCTTCCTTCAGGAAGGTCAAACGCGCCGTGTCCTCGGAGCAGAAGAAGATGTCCACATAAGGCAGAATGGATTCGATACATTCCTTCGCCTCGGCGCCGGTCCACAAGTTCCCACGGAAGTTCACATCGAAGGAGATGATGGCCCCCTGTGCTTTAAAGCGCTTGATCATCTCAACAGCGGTAGCTCTCAGCTCCGGGCTGAGAGCCAGTGTGATGCCGCTGGTATGGAAGCAGCGGGTATCGCTGTATATCTTGTCATCATAGTCATCAACGGTCAGCTTGTTGATGGAGGTATTCTTACGGTCATATACAATACGGGGCTTTCTGGGGTAAGCACCATTTTCATAGTAGTACACGCCCAATCTGGCATCCTTGTCATCATCGTATACCAGATAGTCATCGCTGACACCGCAGAGACGTACACGGTTCTTGATATATACACCCAGGTCATTGGCCGGAAGCTTGGAAATGATACCGCAGCGCAATCCCAGCATTGCCGCACCGGTAATGGCATTCAGTTCTGCGCCTCCTGCCTGCTTGCTGAAGCTGTCGCCTCTGGTAATACGCTCATTGTCGGGCGGTGATAATCTCAGCATGATCTCTCCCAGGGAGAGCAGGTCAAATTCCTTCTTCTCAGTCAGTTCCATAATATAAACTCCCATCTGCATATTTTGCCAAATGCTTTATCAGAATTTCACCGTTACTCCTTACAGTGCAGCGTTGAAACCCCTTACATTTTTTCTTTACATTTGTACTATATCACATATGCACGGCCTCGGTAAAGACACTGGACATTAATTAAAAATTTAACGAATCCACATATTCAAAATAGTCATCCTCGCTGGCAAATAAGATATATTCATTCTCCACATATCCCATATATCCGCTGGCAGTCACATATCCTTTCATAAAAAATACCTCCTTATCAGAATCCTTTTGTTCCCTGTTCTGATAAAAAGGTATCATTTTTAAAGTCCCATAAAACTCTCTTAATTATTCTGAACCGGCTCTGTTTCCAGCACCAATTCTTTCATTTCTTCCAGCAATTCCTCAGTCCTGCCCATCAAAAGTTCCGCATCCGTCTCCACCAGTCCTGTTTTCTTATATTTGTAGGTAAAAAACGGATTGCCGTAAGCGGTAAAGCTTAATTCATCCTTATGCTTTTTCAGGAAATCCGGAATCTTGCGGGGATCGATCTTCGCATCCGGCCGGAAGTTGAAGGTAATGCGTTCGTTCTTGCCCTTGATCTCCGTCATGTCCAGACCGTGGGCCGCCATACGGATGAGGGCGATCCGCAGCAGATTGTCCACTGCCTTGGGGATGTTGCCGAAGCGATCTAACAGTTCATCCTTCATTTCATCCCGCTCTTTTATCGTCTCAATGCCAGCGATCCGTTTGTAAATATCCAGCTTCTGTGTCTCGTTGACAATGTATTCCGCCGGAATGTAAGCATCCACATCCAGATCGATCACCGTAGCGAAATCCACTGCCGTATGAATGCCCTTCAGGTTCTGCACCGCTTCGTTCAGCATCTTGCAGTACAGGTCATATCCCACGGCCTCCATATGTCCGTGCTGACTTAATCCCAGCAGATTACCGGCGCCACGGATCTCCAGATCACGCATGGCGATCTTGAAGCCGCTGCCCAGATCCGTAAATTCCTTGATGGCCGCCAGCCGCTTTTCCGCCACTTCTTTTAACATCTTATCCCGCTTGTACATCAGAAAAGCATAGGCATTCCGGTTGGAACGACCCACACGGCCTCTGAGCTGATACAGCTGGGACAATCCCAGATTGTCCGAATCGTGGATGATCATGGTGTTGACATTGGAAATATCCAGTCCGGTCTCTATGATGGTGGTGGACACCAGCACATCGATCTCTCCGTTAATGAAATCAAACATGATCCGCTCCAGTTCGTGTTCCTTCATCTGTCCATGGGCATATGCAACGTTGGCTTCCGGCACAAGCTTTGCGATCTGTGCCGCGATATCCGCAATATTGTTCACCCGATTGTAGACATAGTAGACCTGTCCGCCCCGGGCCATTTCCCGGACAATGGCCTCTCTCACCAGTTCGTCATTGTATTCGCAGACAAAAGTCTGGATCGGCAGTCGGTCATTGGGGGCCTCCTCCAGCACGCTCATATCCCGGATACCGATCAGGCTCATATGCAGTGTCCGGGGAATGGGGGTTGCCGTCAGGGTCAGCACGTCCACGTTTTCTTTTAATTTCTTGATCTTCTCCTTATGGGCCACACCAAAACGCTGTTCCTCGTCAATGATCAGCAGACCCAGATCCTTGAACTTCACATCCGCAGATAATACTCTGTGGGTACCGATCACGATATCCACCATGCCCTTTTCCAGATCCTTCACCGTCTTTTTGATCTCCGATGGCGTACGGAAACGGCTCATCAATGCGATGTTGATGGGAAAATCCTTCATTCTCTGCACAAAGGTGTTGTAATGCTGCTGTGCCAGAATGGTGGTGGGCACCAGATAGACCACCTGTTTTCCCTCCTGCACAGCCTTGAAAGCGGCCCGGATGGCGATCTCGGTCTTGCCGTAGCCCACATCTCCGCAGATCAGGCGGTCCATGATCCGATGGCTTTCCATATCCGCCTTGGTGTCCGCGATGGCATTCAGCTGATCCTCTGTCTCTTCAAAGGGGAACATTTCCTCGAACTCCCGCTGCCACACCGTATCTTTTCCAAAAGCATAGCCCTCGCTCTGCTGTCGGACAGCGTATAATTCCACCAGATCCTTCGCCACGGCGCTGACGGCACTGCGTACCTTCGTCTTGGTGTGTTCCCATTCCTTGCCGCCCAGCTTGTTCAGCTTCGGCTTCTTCGCTGCATCGGCGGAGGCATACTTCTGGATCACATCCAGCCCGGTGGCCAGAATGTACAGGTTGCCGCCGTCCCGGTATTCAATCTTGAGGTAATCCTTGACGACCTTGTCTACCTCTACCTTCTCGATTCCCTTATAGATGCCCAGTCCGTGGGTCTCATGTACCACATAATCCCCGATCTTCAGGTCGTTGAAATCATTGATCTTCTGCCCCTGATAGAGCTTTTTCTTCTTTTTCTTACGCTTCTCCGCTCCGAAAATATCACTCTCGGACAGCACCACGAATTTCAGCCAGGGGTATTCAAAGCCCTTATTGACATGACCGTAATAGGTCAGGATCTCTCCAGGCTGTACTTCCCTCATGGGGTCTTCTGTGTATACTGCTGTCAGTCCGGCATCCTCGGTGTTCCGCAGATCCTCCGCCAGACGTCTGGCTCTGGTACGGGAACCGGACAACAGCAGCACCCGGTAGCCGTTCTTTTTATATTTTTTCAGATCCTTGACCAGTGCTTCAAAGCTGTTGTTATAAGGGGCGATGTTGCGGGCAGCAATATCCACATGCATTTCCGTCCTAAAATATCCGTACTTGGTCTCCATGGTAGCCAGGGTCACCACGGCATTTTTCTCTAAAGTAGCCGCTACCTGTTCCCCACTGTAGAGAATGTTCATCTGTCCCGGCAGCACATAACCTTTTCTGGCACGTTGTTCCATGCTCTCCCGAAATTCCAGTTCGATGGCATCCGCCTGTTCCTTCACTCTCGCCGGTTCATCGATGTAGAAGACAAGAGAACGCCCCGCCATATCTGACAGCAGTTCCGGCATGGTTACCGTATTTTCATAAAAATAACGGATGTAGCCTTCCAGATTGATCTTACTTTGGAATTCCAGCAGCTGTTCTTTTAATTCGCTGACCTGTGTGGCGATCCTGTGGGCTTCCTCCGGCTGGTGGGCATCCCGGAAGATTTTTTCCTGTTTGTCTGCTTCTTTTTCAAGCTTACTGATGCCCTTGCGGATCTGCTCTTCCGACAGTACAAACTCTGTGGCCGGGTAGACAGTGATGCTTTCCAGCTTCTCAATGGAACGCTGGCTCAGGATGTCGAAGCTGCGGATGGACTCCACCTCATCTCCCCACAGTTCGATACGATAGGGGTTTTCCTCCGTCAGATCAAAGATATCCACAATGCCGCCACGGATGGAGAACTGCCCCGGGCTTTCCACCTGATAGGCTTTCTCATATCCCATAGCCACCAGTCTGGATGCCAGTTTGCTCTCGTCCAGACTGCCGCCCCGCTCGGTGCGGATGATGTCTTTCTCCTCCCACAATACCTGCGGTGTCATCAGTGCCGCATAGGTGGTAACAATGGTGACCGGCTTACCCTCCACGACTCTGCGCAGGGTCTTGATCCGCTCCTGCACCAGCTGATTGCCGTGGATATCCGCCTGGAAAAAGATCAGGTCCTTCGCCGGATACAGCATGACATTTCTGTCATAAAATCGGTATTCCTCGTAGATCTCTTTGGCCTTTAAGTCACTATAAGTAACGATGACCTTGTATTTCAGGCCATCGCTGAGTCCGTAGATCATATGAAGTTTCTGGGAGTCCACACAGCCGGACAGAGCTACGGTTCCTTTTCCCTGTCTGGTCACTTTTCGGATCTCATCATATTCCGCCAGTTCTTTCAGTGGCGCAATCAGTGCCTGCATCGCTTTTTCCTCTTACTATACAACCGTTACGCTTTCTTACTGTTAAAATGGTTCATGGCTGCATCCGCATTCTCAGTGATGATCATACGGATAGCTTCTGCTGCGGTCTTCGCCGCTTCGTCCATGATGCTTCGTTCCTCCGCCGGAAAATGTCCCAGCACGTAGTCTGCCAGATCGAAGTTCTTTGGCTTCTCTCCCACGCCCATACGCACGCGTATAAAAGTATCATGCCCTAACATTTTGATGATATTCTTGAGGCCGTTATGGCCACCGGCGCTGCCTTTTTTGCGGATACGGATCTGTCCCACATCCAGACTGATATCGTCGGAGATCACGATCAGTTCCGCGGTGTCATCCACCTTGTAATAATCCACGATCTCCCGGATGCTCTCACCGCTCAGATTCATGAAAGTCTGGGGCTTCGCCAGGATCACCTTCTGTCCGGCCACATAGCCCTTGCCGATCAGCGCCTTATGCTTACTCTCCATGACGGCGATATTTTCTTCCTCTGCTAATCTGTCTATGACATCAAACCCGATATTATGTCTGGTATTTTCATATTCTTTGCCTGGATTTCCCAGCCCTGCGATAATATACATAGCTTTCTCCTTACTTTCTTGCAATCAATGCGTTAACTTATATTTTCGCATTTTTACGCAGAAAATGCAACTATTGGTTATTTTGCACAAATTTTATGTAAATGAGATAATAGTCTTGTGATAAGGAAATGACACGAAATTCCGATCACAAGGCTATTTTTTATATCGGTTCGGACGTTCGAACCCCACACACAAGGAGGACAAAATATGTACAAGTATGACGAAAAATCAAACGTAATTATCAACACGGAGACCGCAGAAGTTATTCCAGTAAATGAAATTTTCCACGGAATGGCGCTCGATATGTTAGATAGTTTTTCCGGTTGTATCACAGCAGTTTTCAAGCACGCTGACCTCATGGAAGTTGTCGATTCATTTGCCGGAGTTGTGGCTGTCTTTGAAACGCTTGAAGTTGTTTCTCATGTTGAATGTCTTGTCCGTGTTATACATTTCAAAGAATTATTTGATTCCGCAGAGATGCGCATTCACACCTACAAGATTGTTGCAAGCCATTGTCGCTATGGTTTATGTAGTCCGTGCGGTGCTAATATGTATGAACACATTGCAAGCATTGAAGCCGATTTACCTATCAGTGAAGCCGTAAAAATTGCGGATTATATTTATAGAGAGTTAAACGACATGGAGGATAAATAAATGAGTACAACAACCATAGAGAAGAAAACCGCAAACCAGACCCCGGCAAAAGCAAAGACCACCAGAAAGAAAGCCGTTGCCGCTCCCATGAATCCCCCCACCGCCCCGGCGGTGGAGGACACCAACAAAACAGAGGTAGAAGCCAAAAAGGCGCAGGAACTGAAAGACATTGAGACCTTGAAAGAAGCCAAAAAGCGTAATGCATCTATTAGCAAGTCTTTGAACAATGTTCAGAGTTCCTTTACCCGGATTGCTTTTGATCTCTACTGGATGTATTCAGCTTCCGCTTTCGGTCTGTTAGGCTACAAGAACATTTACGACTACGCCGCAAAAGAACACGGTATTGCACGTGGAACGTGTAGCGATTTTATTCATATCGTAGAGCGTTTTGCAAACCGTGACGAACACGGAAACATTTTGGAAGAGATTCGCCCGGAACTGAAAGACTACCAGAGTAGTAAGCTGATCGCCTTGTTGGGCGTTACGGATGCACAGTTGACGGAATTTTCTGTTGATATGTCCGTTCGTGACATCAAGAAAAAAGTAAAAGATATTCACGGAGAATCTGGAAAGTCTGACGCTTCCGATTGTGACGCTCCCGGCGGTGATGATACTTACAACGGTAAAGAAATCATAGACGGCAACTTTACGGAGGTAAACAGCCAGACGCTTGTAACGTTCCATAACATTGACGAATACAACAAGTATCTTGACGGTCTCAACGATCTGATCGAAAAGGCTCTGAAAAGCAAGAATTTTGAAGCTGACCATAAGCGTATTGAGATCGTTGTAAAATGGTAACTCTTAGCCTTTCCCCGGTTGGTCTGGCGGTGCTTGATGATATAATGTCATGCGCCGCTGATCTGGGGAACGGCTACACCCCGGAAACATTGCGCCCGGTGCTTAATCGCATGGTTGCACTTTCCCGGAAAATGAATCAGTTGCACAGTGACGGCATTTTGACGGAGCGTGAATACATTCCCCTCAATGTTACACTTCTGGTTCTTGGCGTAAACAGCATGAACCGCCTTTCACGAATGTAGGCGTTCATATAAACAAATAACATTGCATCCATGGGGCAGACCGCTCCATGTGTAAAGAAAGTTGAGGTAAAATATTATGAAATTAGCAACACAGTTCAGAGGTACTTTGGTAGCCATTGAAGAAAAGAGCATGACCGGAAGCAACAACAAGTATTATCAGCTTGCCGTTTTGCAGGGTTCAGAAGCAACAAGTTTGTCATGCACAGAGGAAGTCTATAAGCAGAATAAGGAAATGTTCAAGGATTACGTATTCGGTATGCAGATCAGTGAGTATGAAGGTAAAAAGACTCTGCGTGTGACTGGTATCTATGATCTCCCCGGAACTGCTACCGCCCCCGGTACTGCCGCCGCTGATTCTGGCAAGGATAAGAAATAAGCCGCCGGAACGTTCCGGGTCTAGGGAGTAAAGAGAAGTGATCACATCTCATTTTCATGGTGTGCCCCTTGCGATCTTCTCCCCGGTACGTTCTCCGGTGTGATGCCCGGTTGGTCTCCCTACGGACTGCCGGGCAAGTGTGAAGTGAAAAACGCCGGGAGTGTTCGAACGTTCGAACTTTACCTTTTACCACCTTTCTATCTTTTGGATCACCCCAGAAGAAACGAACGTGGATACATTCCCGGCTTTTTCTATATATAGAGGTAGACATTATGGGATTTATCTTTTTCTTGATCGGCGTAGCGGTTGTAGTGGTTGATTTTTTACTTGGCGATCCTATTGATTGGTGGATGGTAATACTCGCGTTTCTTTGTTCTTCTGTATCTTACGTTGTATTCAGTGACTTTTACGATGACTGACCATTAACAAGACCGCCCTTGATCTTTTTGCATCCTGTCGGGATGTGGGCGCATTATCCCACCTCCCGGCGCAAAAAGATGTTAACAGTCCTTACGAAGTCTTCGGACAGCCATACCGCAGACCATAGCCAAAATGCTACCGTCTGCCGTTATCCGCCTTTCTTCGTTGGCAATGCCCTTTTCCTTAGAAACTACGCTGTTGCGTTATCTGTGGCAAGAGTGAATCCCGGAGGGTTCAGCTCGACAATGAGCAATTATATCTTCACCAGTCCCCGGAGCAAGCTTTCGCCCTTGGTCTTTTGTCCCCTTGGGAGGGGGCAAGGGGACACCATAGAAAAACAAGAAAAGCGTATTTTGCTTTCGTAGTTTTTCATGGGAGGGGTTCGGAATGGTACACAAAGTATCACCCCCACCCATGCAACAGCAACACATAACCCAACAACCCCCAAAAAATAATATGGGAAAGTATCTCATGGTGTGAGTGGCGTGCGCACAGAAAACAACAACGACAGCCGGAGTGGGTTCGATCCCCACACTTTCCCCTAAAGTTCGAACGTTCGAACTTTTACCCCGGTAATTTCAGCAAGCTGATTTTATAAACAAAAACATTTATAGATAACTAAACCCAGAGCATAGACGTATGTATTCGGTATTATCTATAAGAAAGGAGAAACATATGCCCGGTTTAGCAATTATTGCGGCGGCAGAAGCCGCTCCTACTTTCGATACTGCTATCGTTACAACTCTGATCTCTGTATGTAAGTCTATCATGGGTCTGTTCGGAGAGTATCCGCTGAACATTCTGTTAGCTGTTTCCGTAGCTTGTGCTTGCTTCGGTCTGTTCGGAGTTGCAAAGCGTTCCGTATAACCCGGATCACGGCAGTATAAGAGGGATGCAGAACGATCTGCACCCCTCTTTTTTTCACGAAAAGGAGAATGCAATGGAGCAAATTTTCAAATATTTAATATGTGGTTTTTTGGTTTTCTAACTTTCTTACTAGGAGATTCACTGCATGAGTGTCCGCTCTTATCTGGTTTTTTAACGTTTGTAGGGTGTTTTTTTACAGTGTATCCCCTACTTTTAGTTTTAGATATTATGCTTATGTACTTGTAATGAGGTGATCTCTTGATTTTCACTCAAAGGAGAACAAAAAATGGTTATTTCACTTTACATTGTAATTTTATTAACTGGCTTGTTTATCTTTTTTATCTGTGTTTGTGCAGATAGTTCACTTCTCATTTTTGATGTAGGGTGTATAGTCGGTTTTTTTATGTTTGTAATTCCTTACACGAAATTACTTACGCTCATGTTTTCAGAAATCTTTGACACTGTTTTGCCATTGTTTCAATAAGGAGGAATTATGTTAAAAGAATTTCTTACCAAATTAGTTGTAATTATCGGTTTTATGGCATCAACTTGCGTCTTGTTCTATCCACAAGAAACAGCTCGACAGAAAGCCGTAAAAATCGGTTGTTATTTAGGTGACATTTTCGCCATTATCTTTGTGGTTGAAATCATTCAAAAATACTTTTCATAAGGAGGGAAAAAAGTTGGAACAAAAAACAATCAATCAAAACAAATTGCAGACGCTTCTCTGCATTATTGCCTTAACGCTTGGCGTTCTGGTTTCCGCTGTGCTGTTCACTATGCCCCCGGTTCATGCGGCAGGAAATTTAACAAGTGAATACTATGTTTATAATTATTTCGATCTTCCGTCTGGACGACATAGTGAAACTAAATTCACTTTTTCTACTTCTGCCACTAACATTGTCGGTATTTCAAGCTTAATATCTGATAATTATTTTAATTTTTCTATTAAATTTTACGATTCCGCAGATAGAAAACTTTATTCATTGCCCTCAAATTTATGTACATGGCATACAGAAGGTACTTATTATAAAAATCCTGAACTTAATTATTCTGATGATAATATCTCTAATCATTTTCTTACAACGGCATATTATGGAACGTACAATTCTGATAATGGCTTAATGTCTGTTACCTATGAATGTAATTTTCCAGTATTCGACACTTACGATCACGCTCTTGCATATGTACAAAACGGCAATGAAGACGGTATGTTGAATAAACCGGAATTACCAAACAATAATGACGAAACATATTGTTTTACTGGTTTTACCATGAATGGCAAGATTGCTCGTTGGAATGGAACAACAGAACGTTCTTACGCAAAAGAGGTAGATGTAGAAGAATATGTGAAAGTATCCTATGCGTGGGCTACCACCACAGAGCCGGACAAGCTCGGAGAATTACAGCCCTTTGAGGGAGAATTTACAACAAGTGACAAGCAATTAACTTTGCCGTGGTCTGAAATGGAAAAGGGAAAAACAGATTTTCAGTTTATCCGACAAGTAAAGATTTTTCCTTGCTACCGCGTACCGCACTTAGCGTATTACATAGGGCAACCAGTAACGATTTATTACAATTCTGACGGAACTGTTGACAAGATAGAACAAACTACAATTCCTTCTGATTCTGAAACAATAGGTAACAATATATCACTTATTGGTTTTAGATATGATAATTCGTTTCATGCTGAATGGGTTGACGTCTGGTCGAATGGTGCAAATAAATCTGCTTTTGATCTCTCTGGCAGTCAATATCTTTCGTTAGGTGTCAAGGCTGTGTACTATGACGGTTCTAAATCTGATATTGATTTTTATTCGTTGGATAGAAAGAACTTAACATGGAATAAATCATTTTCAGATTTCAAAGAAAATAATGGCTCACCTATAAAAAGTTTGTACTTTACACCCTACATCAAAACCGGGGCAAATAACCCTTGGAATAAAGGTAATTCTACCGTAGTGAATTTTGACGAAAACGGTAATGCGTCATCATCCTTTGACACTGGTGACGATGGTACGGTACATCTTGATGATTTCAAATTAACCGGCGTAGTTTGGAATAAGCCAGTTGTTAAAAACGGAACTATTACATGGACTGGTACAACGCCGAATAGTGATTTGCTTTTTGTTCCCGATTCTGACACTTTGGTTACCGCCACTTATCCGCGTTATGATGTTGATTTGAATACATCATATGAGACGTGGAGCACAACCACGATCGGTAAAGGTTCTATGAAAGTCAATGTTGATTATCTTATAGATTACTATAAGAATAGTGAACTTGCATGGAATGGTGAAATGTGGCTCACGCCTTGTTATAAAAAAGGCGGTGTGCTTTATGTGGGTGATCCGGTTATTATAAATTGCCTAAAGGGTACTGTTAGTGACATTGTAGTTGATAAAGATAGCGGAAAAGCTGAACAAGTAGATAAAACCGATCAAAATAAATCCGATGCAGATTCTATATTAAATGTAGGTAATCAGTTTTATTCTATTATCAATGGTTTGATTGGGTCATTGCAACAACTCCCGGCTCTTTTAACTGCGATTTTTGGCTTTCTTCCCAGTTCCTTTATAAATTTGCTATATGCTTCGTTTGCCGTTATTATTATTTGCCGTATTCTAGGGAGGTAGCATGTATATTCTTAAAGCCTTTATAGATTTATGTTTCGGTATTTTGAATATTCAAATTGTATTATTCGGTTATGCCTTTACGCTTTTTTCGTTGTTCTTATACTGTATTATCGGCGGTTTGCTATTGTACCTTATTCGTAGGCTATGGGAATAATTTATTTATTACTTCCATAATAACCGCACCTTTACATACAAAAACAATTATTGCCGCAATGATTTTTACAAGAATATATATTCCTATAATCATTACCCAGAAATGTATTTTATCTAATACGGATAATATAGCGTCTGTTCTGCTGTCGGCTTTATCGTCATTATATCGTGTTAGGTTGATGTAGTCGTTTTTCTGTAATGGTTCTGAATTTTCATTCTCTGCATTTTCCATATAGGTATATATAGCTTTGTGTTCTTTTTCATCACGATATTTTGCATAAGCATAACCGCATATAATTATAAGCAAAGCAACCCCAAAAATAATTACCATATTCATTTATAACCCCTCCTATGTGTTTTCTTCAATTCTAACACATGGGATCATTTTTCACAAGAAAGGACAATATATGAATGAAAACATTACATATCAAAACAATATGCAAGAGGATTTACAAGTCGATTCTATCAACTCTGGCTCTGATGATAACGGAATTTATACCGTTGATGATGATGCTACTGTTGTCATGTCTGGCGATCTTTTCCCCGGAGGAACTGACGCAGACGTTAACACGTTGCAACCCGGTGATAATGCAGAACTATCTGACACTACAACAAGCGGTAGCACCCTTTCGGTCTCTTCTGGTGATGTGGTTGGTACTGAACACGTTTATATCAGTTTGGCAGATCTGGAAGCCTATCAAGCGGACACTGTGGAAAATCAGATTGATTACTCCGCTTCTCTGGGAAGCATTGAAGCAAAAATTGATGATCTGAATTACAACATTACGGCATTGTTGTTTTTTATCGTATTCGCATGGTGCTATGAACGTATCAAGAACGCCGTTCGTTCTTTTAATGGCGTAGGGCTTAAATAGGAGGAAACAAACATGGATAGTCTTATTCAATTTATCATAGGTGACGCTACAACGTTTACCCCGGCTTGTATAGTTGGGTTGATCGTCTTTTGTGCAATCCTTGAATGTATCGGTTCACTTGCTTATAACATTATGAAAGCCGGGAGGTGATTAACTTGGTATATCTGGTACTGTTAGCATTTATTGTAATGATGTATTTTAGTGTATGCTTCCGCATTGCCGTATTACATCCGTTTGCAACGGTCTTTAATCTTGTAAAAGATCTCCCGGATTACATTCTTCATAAGAAATGGCGCAATTTGAAAACCGGGATCATAGAGTGTTTTGTAGCGTTGTTTGGCAAGGGAAAAACCCTCTCTGCTGTGCATAAGGTGACAAGACTGTATAAAAAGTATAACAACAAAGTTGTATATGATGATCTCCGGGGGAAATGGGTAACTCAAAGAATCAACATCATTTCAAATGTTGATTTGATCGGAACGCCCTACACGCCTTTTGTCTCCTTGCGGCAGATCGTAGACGTTGCCGAAACTGTCCGGGCATATGATGAACAGCACGACACACTGACTTGTACCCTTGTTTTAGGTGATGAATTTTCGGTACAACTTAACAGCCGTACTTTCAAGACAAACATTGACCCCTTGTTTCTCAATACTTTGCTGACGTGCCGCCATCACCACATCAGCTTATATTACACTTCACAACGTTTTAACCATGTAGACGCATTATTGCGACAAGTGACAAGCCGGGTTATATCTTGTGACAAACAGTGGCGTTTTCTGGTGCATAGAGAGTATGACGCTTATCAATTAGAATACGCCACAGACCCTACACTTGTACGCCCTTTACGCCGGTTCGGTTGGTTTGTAAAAGATAAAGATTATCATGCCTACGATACTCTGGCTTGCGTGGACAACCTTGCAAAAGATTGTAAAGCCGGGAACATGATCCCGGAATCAGAAATTATCATGTTACAGAACAATACGCCCTCTGATATGGAAGCCGTTACTACACCGTCAAAGAAGTATACCAGAGCGCAGAAGAAAGCGCAGAAGTAAGAGGGAAACGGTGCGCCGTGGTAAGCGTTGCGCACGGCGCACCGTTCGAACGTTCGAACTTTTACACACCACACACAAGGAGAAAAAACAATGTTTCAATATATGCACTATCTGTTTAACGAAACAGAGATCAGATTCTATAAAAAATATAAACTATTTCCAGACGAATTATTTCAACAACTTCAAAATCTGGGTTTCTCCCGGCAATCATTTCAACCGATTCAGAAAGAAATGGACAGATTATTCCTACAACAAAAAGAAGAAAGCACATGGACAAAGGCAGACTGTGACCTGTTCACCGGGTCACCTACTTGACAATAGCAACACTTTAGAACCACCTTGCAAAAAATATACAAGGAGTGTTGAAACATGGAAACAGTTTATAATTGTCGGCGTTACCAGTATGAGACCGGGGAACATATCACATTTTACCACCATGCTATTAACGCCGGGAAAGAAAAGCCAGAGGACTGCTTGCTAAACAAGACCCATGATATAAGTGACCGCACCCCGGAAGCCGAAAAGCACGCAATGACGGTTTCTGCATCCAGAGCCAAAAACAACGTTTATAGGATTGCACGATCCAACAAATGGGATTGGTTTATCACTCTGACTTTTGACCGTACCAAAACAGACGCATCCGATTATGAAATGATTGTCTACCGATTAAAAACATTTCTCAATCATTTACAACAACGCAAGTGCCCAGATATGAAATACATCATAGTTCCAGAATTACACAAAGACAAGGAACATTATCATTTTCACGGACTACTTGCAAATGTGGACAATCTCACATTCAAGGCGTGGAAAATTGACCGCAAGAAAAACCAGATTATCTATAATATAACTGACTGGTCATACGGCTTTACTACCGCCACGAAAGTCTTAGACACTGGCAGAGTAAGCAGTTATATCACAAAGTACATCACCAAAAGCGTTGATGAACATTTGAAAGAGAAACGCCGTTACTACTACAGCCGTAATTGTCACATAGCGGAAGAAGAACATTTTTTACTTGATGAAGAAGAATTTCGCAAAATCTACGCAGACCGCATTGTATATGTAAAGACCGTAGACATACCACAAGCAAGTCAGCAGATCACCTACTACGAACTAAAGTATTAACTATTACAGAGATCACCCCGGACAGCCACAAGGAAATTTTACTCCCCTTGAGGGGTTGGGGGTGATCTAATCCCACCTCTGTTAATTTTTCCACCCACTCTCCCATAAAAATTAAACACGAGAGTCCAGAGTACTGTCTGTGCTCTGGAAGCCACCGCCCACCACAAGCCCCATACAGATCCATAAGCCCCGGACAGCTACAGAGCAAGCTATCCCTCACTACCGCCGCCAGAAGCCCCACCAGAGAAGCCGCAGAGGGTCAAGGCACAGCCCCATAGATACCGCCCTCCTTGACGCTCCGGGGCTTGCTCTGGTACGGTTGAATATAGGCAGACTGCGCCAGAGAGGGAGGAAACTTATGTCAAAAAACATGACTTACGCAGACCGTCTAAAGATCGAAATATATCTAAAGGACGGCAAAACCCAGAGAGAAATTGCCCGGCTGTTGAACCGGCATTATAATACGATCAACTACGAAATAAAAAGAGGTCGTACAAAACTTCGTGATGGTCAGACGTGGCTTGAATATGATTATTACAGCGCAGAGATCGGACAACAGAAACATGACTACCATGCAGAAAGTAAAGGGCGTGATTTAAAGATCGGCAATGATTACGATTTTGTGAAACACGTTGAGCATTGTATCATTGATCTAAAATATAGCCCATATGCCGCATTACAGTCTGCTAAAGGCAAGTGCCGCACGCAAGTTTGTGTAACTACTCTGTACCATTATATAGATCGTGGTTTGTTTATGAATGTGACTAACAAAGACTTACCGTGGCGCAGAGATACGCCAAAACAGGAATACAACGAAGTACGTCCGTCTTATAAGAATTTAAAAGGGCGCTCTATAGAGAAGCGCCCAAAAGAGATCAAGAAGCGTAAAACTGCCGGGCACTGGGAACTCGATACCGTAGTAGGTGGACAAGGAAAAAGCAGTAATTGTCTGCTTGTTCTCACAGAGCGTAAGCACCGGGACGAAATCATCATGCCACTGTCCGATAAGACTGGAAAAGCTGTTGCTCGTGCCCTGGACGATCTGGAGCGCACTTACGGTACTGACAAGTTCCGGGAGATATTCCAGACGATCACTTGCGACAACGGCACGGAGTTTCTCGATCAGCAAGCACTTGAAAAGTCTATAAACGGCGGTGAACCTCGAACAACAATATACTACTGTCACCCTCATAACCCCGGAGAGCGTGGAAGCAATGAGAACCAGAACCGCATGATTCGCCGTTGGTTTCCTAAAGGCTGTGACTTTGCAGAGGTTACCCCGGAGCAAGTCGCAGAAGTGCAAGAGTGGTTGAACAATTACCCCCGGCGTATGTTCGGCGGTAAGTCATCAAATGATATGAAAGCTATGTAAAAGTTCGAACGTTCGAACGGCAATGCAAAAGACGGCTACTATTGGCAACCGTCTTGTTTTGCTGTCTGTTTTTGTGCATCTTCCACAATTTCATCAGCCGCAATAATATGCAAAACTATGCAATATGATGAATTTACGTTTTTTCGGAGAAAATCACAAAAACTTATTGACATTTACATTTGCACAAATTTTATTTTCGGGAAAACAGCCAATTTCCGCATGGCATATTTCGTTACTTATTTTCCGAATCTAAAGTATCTATTCCCGGCATTGTATTTTATAATAATAGTGGAGTGTTACCAAAACGGTAAGCGGTTCACCTTTCGCCAAAATGATGACATTTTGAGAGCTTCCAGTATTATTGGAGGTGATACAGATGGGAAATCTATTGAAAGGTACATAAGATGCTGGAAACAGTGGTAGGCATTGTCGGTATTGTTGTTACGATCATCAGTATCATCGTAACGCTTATCAGTATCGTACAGACTGCACGGAAACATAAACATCAAAAAAGCAACCGCCCTCGCCAGGATTGAGTTGCTTTTTTGATAAGTAACTATTAACTTAGGTGAACCGTTGCTGTACGGTAGCACTCTTTTCTTTTATTATCCTAACACTCTCTTTTGATTTCGTCAATAAAATTCACCATTTACAAAAATCCTTGTACCCGGGCTTGACTTTTTCCGGAATACTGGTATACTGGTAAGGCTGAAATGCCCTGAAATCAAGGCTTTTCGGAAATCCATTCGTGTGTTCGGGACCTTCCACACGTAAATAAAAACTAAAGGAGAAAACAAATGAACAAGAAAGTACTGTACCTCGTACACGGAGCGGTGATTGCTGCTCTCTATGTTGTGCTGACCATGTTAGCCAACGCTCTGGGACTGGCAAATTATGCCATTCAGGTCCGCTTCTCGGAAGCCCTGACGATTCTTCCCGTATTTACCCCTGCTGCCATACCGGGACTTTTCCTGGGATGTATCATCAGCAATACCATGACCGGCTGCATGCTGCTCGACATTATCTTCGGCAGCCTGGCAACGCTGATTGGTGCATTTGGCACTTATCTGCTGCGGGATAAGAACAAATGGCTGGCTCCCCTGCCTCCCATCATTGCCAACACCATTATCGTTCCTTTCGTACTGGCATATGTCTACCACTTAGAAGGCGGCATTCCTTACTTCATGCTGACTGTGGGTATCGGTGAGATCATTTCCTGCGGAGTGCTCGGCATGCTGTTACGCACCGTGTTACAGAAATACCGCAAATACATTTTTGACGTACAGAAATAAGCGGTCATCCCGCCAAAAAGGCGTCCGGATCCTTTCACAGGTTCCGGGCGCCTTTTGCTGTCCACTTGTATTTAATTTTCTATTTTCATATAGGAAATAAAATGATTGCCGTTCTCCGCGAACCATGTTGTAGCATCGTTCATTCCCTTTTTGTACAACTTTCCGGTGGACGGCTCCATGATGACAACGTTGAATTCATTAAATCCGGTCACCAGCACCGCCTCGCCATCCTCCAGGATCGCCAGTACCGGAATATCCTGATTCACATAATACAGTACCGCATCCAGACTACAGCCGCTCAGATCCAGTACCTGTACGCCTGTCATATTTTCTTCCAGAATCTGTATTGCCGTCTTGCCCTGCGCCAGGTCATATTCGGTGTTGCGGGTGATTCCGGCATGCCGCAGGATATTGTCCAGACATACCGTCAGGCTGTTCTTCTGGTCCGTGACACTTTCTTCCTTGATTGCCATGATCTGGTTTCTGCTGACACGATTGCCCTTCAGCCATACCGTAATGCCGCGGTCGTTCGTAACAACCCCGGAGGAATCGTAGGCTTCCTTCACCGCCTTGCCCGGGGCACTGTAAATGCCCTGTACTCCATAAGCATTGTATACATAATATCTGGAAACTTCGCTGACCGCATCCAGTGTCAGTTCTCTTCCGCCCTCAAATACGACCTCCTTCGGATTCAGCACCTTGATAGTCTTGGTATCAATGGTTGTCTTGGTCTGTATCTGCACATATCTCTCATAAATATCAATGTCCGCCGTAACTACTTTATTCTGTCCCGGCTCTTCTTCCACATTGTTCATGATCTGGTCATTCAGGATCTCCTGATAGCTGCCGTTCTCAGAACGCTGTATTCTCGACAGGGTAATCTGATTGCCCTCGATGGCGCAATCCACGATATAGATGCCATCCTGTCCGTATTCCTTCAGATTATTTCCGGAAGAATTGCTGATGCAGACCTTATACATGGGGTAAAAGATCTGTCCGGAATTCTCTGTCCGGATGTCGCTCTCCCTGGCCACGCCGTAGATAATATCTTCTCCCATGAAGCCAAGCGGCCGGATAGCCTCACCGTCCTCCGCCCGGATCACTGTCTGTTCTCCGGTATTCAGATTCCGGACATTCAGCTGGTTGCTGTGGTTGATGTCATCCCCTTCCTGCCATACGATGATCTCATGGTTCTCCGATACCTGAAGGCTGTCATCCTGTCTTATACTTACCAGCTGTTCAGCGCTGCGATTCTCCAGATCCACATCATAGACACCGTTTTCCAGGAAAAAATATACATGTTGCTGTCTGTTCCGGTACAGCAGCTGTTCCATCTCATCCTTCAGCACCGCATAGCTCTTGGAATATGGGATATAGACTTCTTCCTCGATCGTATTCAGCGAATTGTCATAGCTGATGATCTGAATGCCGGTCTCTCCCTCATGTCTTCCGCGATTCATGTAACCATACACGGCAAATTTCACATTACCGCCCTCGTCTACATCCAGAATCTTGATGCCATGATTGTCATACAGAGTCCGCCGGTCGGCATTATCTTTATCATAGAAGGAGAAGATCACTGTCAGTCCGTTGGTAGCCGCATTATAGCTGAGTAACTGCCCCATATCGGAGAACACCACGGTATTGCCATCCGCGCTCTCCATCATATCCACATTTTCATCCGTGATTCCCAGAAGGATCTTGTCATTGGCATACATCCGGGTAGTATCCGGGATCTGTGTCATGGTACGCTCATAATCCAGCAGATACATTCTCTCCGAAGTATATCTGACTCTGTAATACTCTTCGACATTGTAGTAGATCTTATTTTTGCCCTCTCCGGTGGATACCACAAAATCCATCAGCAGAGAGGCCACATTCCCACTGATCTGTGTCAGCCGGATGGAAGCCGCGTCCTCCTGGACCGGTTCCAGACTGCCCCAGGTGATCTGCTGAAAGCTGCTGTGAATATTCACTTTATGAAAAGTGCCGTTATCTGTCAGCTTGGAATTCGGTTCCAGATATTTCGTCAGTTCCTTGGCCACTTCCTTGTCGTATAATTTTCCGTGGAAATCTGTCGCAAATTCCAGGATTTCCGAAATATGCACATCATCATTCCATAAAATAGTCGTATAATAATATACCTTCTGTTCCCCTTCCAGTTCCAGGATCAGGGTCAGACTGTATTGTGTATTCGTGTCGATCAGGTCTTTTAACGTAAGGGAAACGGAAAAGCTTTTCCCATTTGCCTTCCATCCGGTGACTTCACTGTTCTCGATCAGCCGGCTGCCGTCGATGCTGCGAACCTCTGTCGAGATCCCCGTAATTTCTCTTCCGAACGTATCCACGGTGAAATTCGCCTGTCTGCCCTCCCCCAGCAGAGTAATGCAGTCCTTCTGGTAAGCCACATCCATCTCCACGGTATTTCCGTGCAGTTCATTGCATGCCACACCGCCGCTTTCCATGGTGATCATAGGCAGAGTGGCCGGAGCCATCTCCATGGTCATATTGTTATGTCCCTGATTCATAATGCTGCCGATGATCAGTGCTGATGCCAGAAATACTACAACACACACGGCAATTCTAATGATCGTTTTCTTCATTCTTGATTCTTCACTCATTAATTATTCAGCAATTTTTCCAGTGTCGGTGCCACATGGAGCAGTTCCTCCACAGTACCGATATCTGCGCTTTTCTTCGGGCGCATACCGTTCTTTTTCACTGCCCGGATCAACAGATTCTTCGGGGTATGTTCCATATCGATGAATTCCAGGATCTGGGTCTCATAGCCCTGTTGTTCCAGCAGATTTGCTCTCAGAGCATCGGTGAGCAGTGCTGCCACGCGCTCCTTGATGATGCCGTATTTTAACACTGGTTTTAAAGGATCACATTTTATCTGCCGGTTCAGTTCATGCTGACAACAGGGAACCGCCAGAATGACTCTGGCCCCCCATTTTACCGCCTTGTCTAACGCATAATCTGTGGCAAGGTCACAGGCATGCAGGGTCACCACCATGTCCGCCACATCTGTGCCCTCGTAGGTACTGATGTCTCCCCTCTCGAACTTTAATCTGTCATACCCCAGCTTTTCCGCCAGTTCATTGCAGTGCTGGATCACATCGGTCTTCAGATCCAGTCCGGTCACCTGGATATCTCTATGCTGTAATTCATGCAGATAATAGTACATTGCAAAGGTAAGATAGGATTTGCCGCAGCCAAAATCAATAATGCGGATGGTACGGTCTTTCGGCAGTTCATCGATCACATCCTCGATAAATTCCAGATACCGGTTGATCTGACGGAATTTATCAAATCTCGCCCTGGTCACCCGGCCGTCCGGGGTCTGCACGCCCAGTCCTACCAGGAAATCCACCGGTTTTCCTTCCTCTAAAATATAATGCTTGGTACGGTTGTGAGCCAGTGCCTGCAGTTCCTCCTCTTCAGAAGCAGCCGCCCCCTCCGTCCGCGGTGACTTGCCACTGTTTTTCACCTTCAGTGTCAGCTTGCCCTTTTTGCTGACCAGAGCGGTGGCCTGCAGGGTCTTCGCTGAGAATTCTCCCTGCCGGAACTGCTCCTGTAAGGCGGTGCAGATCCGGTCCGTCATCTGTTCTGCTGTAAAATTCTCGTGAAACGCCTGAGTTCCTCTGTAAGCAGTCTCCTGGAACAACAGTTCCTCCCGGATCAGCACCGGGCGGATCTTTACCTTCTGGGTCTGTTCTGGATGACGGCTGTTGCTCAGGATGATCTGCTACAGATCTTTATTCAAAATTTTCTGTAAAAGTATTTTCAGTTCTTCCATGGTTTATCCTGTTTTTCAAATGTTTTGCGCATATTATAGCACGCTTTCCTATAAGAACGCAATCATTCCCCGTCGTCCACCGTGTCTCCTTTTGTAGATCTCATTGCACACCAACACATGGATCAGATCCTTTGATACTTTTTCCGCTTCCTGTTCCAGGATCGTGCTGATCGTATCCGCTATCCGGAACAAACTCAGGCGGTCCGGATATTCATCATAGATCATGCTTCCTTCATAGTCGTATTTGTCCAATATTTCCGCAATCCTGCGCTGACAGCGTCTGACTTCTCCGGGATAGGTCTGCTGCAGATATTCCAAGTCATTTAATAGTTCCTTTTCATCCATTCTTCCGGGATATCCGGGCAATGTCATAAAAAACGGTCTTGCTACCATTTTAAAATGCCTCATGCTTTTTTATAGCATATGCGTAAAAGAAAAAAGAGGTGCTGCGAAGCTTATCGCAGCACCTGAATTCTCGCCATTGCTCTCTGCAATGCCGTCTCTGCCCTAGCAATATCCGTCTCCGGCGTCTTGCTGCGCAGTCTCTCTTCCGCACGGTGCAATGCTGCCTCCGCACGGTTTTCATCGATCTCATTCGGCCATTCGATAATCTCTGCCAGAATGGTAACTCCTTCGGGAAGGATCTCGGCGAATCCGGAATGCAATGCTGCCTCCTTCTCTCCGTCCTTCTCCGTAATATGCAGGATACCCGGCTTCACGATCACCGTCAGGGGAATGTGGCCCGGAAGGACACCAATCTGTCCTTCCGTGGTATTGAATTCTACCATATCCACAATTCCCTCATAGAATACTCTTTCCGGGGTTATGATACGAAGTGTGAATTCTTTATCTGCCATATCTGTACTCCCCTCTCATGCTATGCATGAACCTTTGCCAGTACATCATCAATGCTTCCGGCATTCAGGAAGTAGCTCTCCGGGATATCATCATGCTTACCGTCCAGGATCTCACGGAATCCACGGATGGTCTCGCTGATAGGTACATATTTTCCTTCCAGACCGGTGAACTGTCCTGCCACGAAGAAAGGCTGGGACAGGAATCTCTGGATCTTACGGGCACGGGATACGACCAGCTTGTCTTCCTCGGACAGCTCATCCATACCGAGGATAGCAATAATATCCTGTAATTCCTTATATCTCTGCAGGATCTCCTGTACACCGCGGGCGGTCTCATAATGCTCCTTACCTACGATTCTGGGATCCAGAATGCGGGATGTGGACTCCAGAGGATCCACTGCGGGATAAATTCCCAATTCTACAATAGAACGGGACAGAACCGTGGTGGCATCCAGATGTGCGAATGTGGTCGCAGGTGCCGGGTCTGTCAGGTCATCCGCAGGCACATAGACTGCCTGTACGGAAGTAATGGAACCGTTCTTGGTGGATGTGATACGCTCCTGGAGCGCACCCATCTCTGTCTGTAATGTAGGCTGGTATCCTACTGCGGAAGGCATACGGCCTAACAGTGCGGATACCTCACTTCCGGCCTGGGTGAATCGGAAGATGTTGTCGATGAACAACAGCACATCTTTTCCGCCCTTGTCACGGAAGTACTCTGCCATGGTCAGTCCGGTCAGACCGACTCTCATTCTTGCTCCGGGGGGCTCGTTCATCTGTCCGAATACCATGGTGGTCTTGTCCAATACGCCGGACTCCTGCATCTCGTGGTACAGGTCGTTACCCTCACGGGTACGCTCACCTACACCGGTGAATACGGAATATCCGCCGTGCTCGGTTGCGATATTACGGATTAGCTCCTGGATCAGTACGGTCTTACCTACACCAGCACCACCGAACAGACCGATCTTACCACCCTTCTGATAAGGGCAGAGCAGGTCAACGACCTTAATACCGGTCTCTAGCAGTTCTGTGTCCGTAGACTGCTCTGCGAAGGTCGGTGCGGCACGGTGGATAGGCTCGTAAGACACTCCTGCCGGTACCGGCTTGTTATCAATCGGCTGACCCAGTACATTAAATATTCTGCCCAGGGTATTCTCTCCTACCGGTACGGAAATGGGAGATCCGGTGGCGATAGCCTCCATTCCTCTCACAAGTCCGTCGGTAGTACCCATGGCAATACATCTGACAGTGTCATCACCCAAATGCTGGGAGACTTCCACTACCAGTTCTCCTCCATCTCTGGTAGGGATGCGGATCGCGTCATTGATCTCGGGAAGTTTGCCCTCATCGAAGCGTACATCCAGTACGGCACCGATGACCTGGGTGATCCTTCCTTTATTCTCTCCTGCCATTTCTACCTCTTTCCTGCCCACTATGCGGGCATTTCATAATCAACTCACATTTTGCACTTATGTCCCTGACAGGTTTGTATCATTCCTAAGCAGACCGTAAAGAAACGTCGGCACTTAATGAGCGCTTCAGCGCGAATTTAGTACCGCTACGTTTCGATCCGAGCGAAAGCGTGTCTGCGTGGAAGATACAAAGCCTGTCAGAGAAAAGCAGTGCAAAATATAAATATTAAAGCGCCTCTGCGCCTGCAATGATCTCTGTAAGCTCCTGGGTAATGCTTCCCTGTCTTGCGCGGTTGTACTTCAGTGACAGATCACTGATCATATCCTCCGCATTGCTGGTGGCATTATCCATGGCCTGCATACGGGCACCGTTCTCACTGGCTGCCGCTTCCATCAGTGCACCATAGATCAGACTGGATATATATTTCGGTATGATCATATCCAGTGCTTCCACATCTTCCGGTTCGAAATTCATCAGCGCATCGGCACCCTCTGTGGATGCACCCGCCTCTGCATCATATTCCACGGGCAGAAGCTTCAACAGCTTCGGCTCGTGGCTCACCGTGTTCTTGAAGTGTGTGTATGCCAGATAAATCTCGCCGATCTCTCCGGCTGCAAATGATGTCAGCAGTTTGTCCGACAGAAGCATTGCTTCGGCATATGTGGGCTCTTCGATGACCTCCGGATAGGATTCCTTCACGGTATATCCCTTTCTCTCCAGAATCTCCCGGCCCTTATTACCGATGGCATAGACCACAACGTCTTCTGCCTTCCACTCCTCCTGTCCAGTGATCAGCTTGGCCACATTGGAGTTGTAACCGCCTGCCAGACCTCGGTTGGAGGTGATGACAATGACCGCCTTTTTGGGGGAAGCCCCCGGAACGAGATACTTATGTTCCAGATGACCTACCCTGGACAGGATATTGTTTACGGTATCATACATACAGTCAAAATACGTCTGAGAACGTTCTGCACCTGCTCTGGCTCTCTGAAGCTTTACCGTAGATACCAGCTTCATGGCCTTGGTGATCTGCTGTGTGCCCTGAATGCTGGTCTTACGGCGCTTGATATCACGCATTGATGCCATAGTTACCTCTCATTCTGCCGTATATCACGGCTGACACACTTATTTCAGAAACTCTGCCTTGAAATCATTCAGTGCTTTTACCAGCTTCTCTTCCGTAGCATCGGAGATCACCTTTTCCTCAGCGATGGCTGCAGGAATCTCGGGATGCTTCGTATCCAGATAATCGAAGAACTCCTTCTCAAATCTGGTGATGTCCTCTACAGGCACATCCAGCAGGAATCTCTTAGTGACTGCGTAGATGATGATGACCTGATATTGTACCGGCATGGGCTGGTACTGAGGCTGCTTCAGCACTTCTTTGATCCGTTCGCCCTGTGCCAGCTTCTCCTTGGTATCCGCATCCAGTTCGGATCCGAACTGTGCGAAGGAAGCCAGCTCTCTGTACTGGGCAAGCTCGGTACGGATAGGTGCTGCGATCTTCTTCATAGCCTTGATCTGTGCGGCACCACCTACACGGGATACGGACAAACCTGCATTTACCGCAGGACGGAAACCGGAGTTGAACATTTCTGTCTCCAGATAGATCTGTCCATCGGTAATGGAAATAACGTTGGTAGGGATGTATGCAGATACATCGCCTGCCTGGGTCTCGATGATGGGAAGTGCCGTCAGGGAACCTCCGCCGTATTCGTCGCTCATGCGGACTGCACGCTCCAGCAGTCTGGAATGCAGGTAGAATACGTCACCGGGATATGCTTCACGTCCGGGCGGACGACGAAGGAGCAGGGAGAGTGTACGGTATGCAGTAGCATGTTTGCTCAGGTCATCATATACCACCAGTACGTCTTCTCCGTTCTCCATCCACTCCTCACCGATCGCACAACCGGAATAAGGAGCGATATACTGTAAGGGAGCCAGGTCACTTGCCGTGGATACCACAACGGTGGTATAAGCCATGGCACCGAACTCCTCCAGTGTTTTTACGATATTAGCCACGGTAGATGCTTTCTGACCGATAGCTACATAGATACATTTTACATTCTGACCCTTCTGGTTGATGATCGTGTCGATCGCAATAGCGGTCTTACCGGTCTGACGGTCACCGATGATCAGCTCACGCTGACCTCTTCCGATGGGAACCATGGAGTCGATTGCCTTGATACCTGTCTGGAGCGGCGTGTCTACGCTCTTACGAGTGATTACACCACTTGCCACACGCTCAATCTTACGGAATTTGTCAGTCTGTACGGGGCCTTTACCATCAATAGGCTGTCCTAAGGAGTTCACTACTCGTCCAAGCAATGCGTCTCCTACGGGAACCTCTACCACACGTCCGGTGGTCTTGACGATATCACCCTCTTCGATATTGCTGGCACTTCCCAACAATACGACACCGACATTATCTTCTTCCAGATTCAGCACCATGCCATATACATCGCCGGGGAACTGTAACAGCTCACCCTGCATGGCATTTTCCAGTCCATGTACACGAGCGATACCATCCGCTACCTGAATGACGGTTCCGACATCGGATACATCCAGCTGGGAAGAATATCTTTCGATCTGTTCCTTAATGACGGAACTAATTTCTTCTGGTCTTAAATTCATGGATCTGTCGCACCTTTCTTTCAGCCGGTCATCCCAGCTGAATATTTAATAATTGTTTCTTCATATCTTCCAGTTTGGTCCGGATGCTGCTGTCCACCACCCGGTCACCCACCCGGATCACCATTCCGCCGATCAGCGTCGGATCCACATGGTAATACACATCAAAGGTCTGATAGGAAGTCGTAGCCAGCAGCTTATTTTTCACTGCCTGCTTCTGGTCCTCCGTCAGCTCCACTGCGGTATCCACATATGCGGTTCCCATCTTTTCAGATTCTCTGACCAGTTCGGTAAAATAAGCAAAGATTGCCTTTAATGAGCCGTAACGTTCCTTGGTCACCACGATCTTCAGAAACTCTGTCAGATCATCACTGACTCTGCCACGGAAGACCTGTTCCACCATGGAGAGTTTTTCCTGTTTGGGGATTCCGGGATGTTTCATCAGCTTGTCAAAATCCGGATTGTCTTCCAATATTTTCTCAAGCTGTGCGGTCTCATTCATCAGCTGGATCGCATTTCCATGGTCGACTGCCGCTTCGAAAAGGGCTTCTCCATAGACTTTGGAAACTAATTTTGCCATGTATCCTCACCCATTTCCTTCAGCGTCTCTTCGATCAGGCTGTTCTGTCTGGTGGTATCTATGGAAGCGCCTACCAGCTTACCTGCCATGACAGATGCCACGGATACGATCTCCTGTTTGATCTCATCGGACATTTTCTGCTTTTCCAGTCTGGCTTCTTCCTGTGCTCTCGCCAGGATTCTGGCTGCCTCTTCCTTGGCCTGTGTGACGATACGCTCCTCGTTCTGAAGAGCCCGTCTTCTGGCATCACTTAAGATGTCCTCAGCCTCTTTGTCGATGTCTTTCAACTTCGCCTCATACTGTGCCTTCAGTTCTGCGGCCTTTTCCTGATTGTCCTTTGCCTCTTCCAGTTCTCCCCTGATCTTCTCTTTACGATCATTTAAGAACTTTCTGGCCGGATTGAACAGAAAATAGCTGAGTGCCAGGAACAATACGAAGATGGCAATGATCATCAGGCAGGAGTCTGCCAGCAGCTGCCAGTCCAGGTCAAACAGTCTTGACATGGTCTCGCCTTCTGTTAATAGTATCATTTTCATCCGCATTCCTTTCGTTTAATCAGGGAAGTAAGGGCTTTACGAACAGCAGCAGCATAGCAATCAACAGACCGTACAGACCGGTGGTCTCGGCAACTGCCTGTCCCAATAACATGGTAGAAGTGATCTCGGACTTTGCTCCGGGATTACGTCCTACTGCTGCAGCAGCGTGTCCTGCTGCGATGCCCTGGCCTACACCGGGTCCGATACCGGCAATAACTGCCAGACCAGCACCGATTGCAGAACAGCCTAAGATAAAGTTTTCATTAAAATCCATAGTAAATCCTCCTATTATTGAGATTCTTATCAGAATCTTTCTAGCATAGTTTCAGATAGCCATACCTGAACAGTACAGCTTTAAGCGTCTCCTCTTGCATTGGCAATGTAAGTCATGGTCAGCATACAGAATACGTATGTCTGGATGGCTCCGGAGAACAGGTCAAAGTATACATGCAGTGCTGCGGGCCACGCTGTAGCGATCACACCCAGCAGTCCGTAGATCAGTGCCATCATTACCGTTCCGGACAATACGTTTGCAAACAGACGTAATGAAAGGGAAATCGGTACTGCGATCTCACTGATCAGGTTAATGGGCAGCCAGATCGGCAGCCAGGGGGGCAGCGGGGAACACATGCCTTCCCAGATTTCCTTCGGCTTCTGGTACTTGAACTGATTGTAATGGATCAGCAGGAAGGTCAGAACACCGAGAGGCAATGTCACGCCGTAGTCCGCTGTGGGGGGACGCAGGCCTAACAGACCGGAAATATTGCTCACCAGAATGAAGATGAAGATCGTTCCGATGTAGTTGTAGAACTTCGGTGCGGCCTTGCCCATGGGAGTATCCACCATGGCATCCAGCTTCTCCACAATCAGCTCCACCACATTCTGAAAACCTTCCGGCACTTCTCTGGCTTTGGCCATCTGGCGGTTGGCAGCAATGGCAAAACCAATGATAAGCAACATGACGATCAGCACACACACATGTGTGGTCGTTATCCATACCTCATGGCCGAAAAAGGAATACTTAAACACGCCATGTATCATAAAGTCGATATTGTCGGCACCGGATAACAGAATTCCATGTTCCATTGTTTCACCTCCTTATTGTTTATTCTGTTGTTCCTCTGTCACTTCTCCATCCTTCGGGGCTTCCGCTTCTTCCGCAGTCTGCGGAGCAGTTTTGTCTTCCGCAGTCTCCTCCGGCATCGCCTGGGGTATCGGATCCGTCTCGTGGAACAGTTTATTGCATAATTTATGGGTAAGCGGCTGTAGAAATGCCGTTACTTTCATACATATAACATAGGTGAAAAAGAAAATCAGAGGATTCATCACTCCGGTCTTCATCATCACCAACAGGAAAAAAATCAACATGACATATCGTAAGACATAGGCACGGATGATCATTTTCGTAGCAGTCTTCTCGGGCTGGTCCAATGCCCGGTCCAGGGAACGGTACATATGATATGTGGAGACCAGCGCCAGCAGAACGCCAAACCACAGACTTTTGGCATACATTGCTTCATCCTTTGCAATAAATGCTCCTATGATCTGCGCTGACACTCCCAGGAACAAGATCCCCAGATCCATCTCCAGAACCGTTCTATTTATCTTTTTTAGTGTGTTTATCATCGCCGTCTTCATAAATTGTCCTGGCCATCCGGTATACATTCTGCCCTCCGGCCACAGCTCCCATACAGAAAAGCAGGATCATCCAGAAGTCCGTTCCGAAATGTTTATCCAGCCAGATGCCGGCTGCGGACATCAGGCAGATCGGTACCAACATATTGATACCAAATTGCATGATCAGTGTGATCGCCCGAAACACCTGTCTGTCGTAGGGTTTCTTTTTTCTTGACACTGTGTCCTCCTGTGTTGATTTCTGCTCTCAGCATTTATTTTTGTACATTTTTGAAAATATTTTCCCACTGCAGGGCAAACCTATAGTCATTATAACGAAATCTTAACATGATGTCCAGTAAAATCCCCCTGTCTAAATGGTAAAAAATCTATAAAATCCTGCGAAAAAAAGATTGACTTGAAATCTCTCCGGAAGTACTATTTGAGTAACTATTCTGTGACTTTACACCCTTATAGAAAGAAGGATGACGCGAATGAAGACTACAGACATCAAAAGACAGCTGCGGATCCGTATCGCCACCCCTGAGGATGCTGCAAGGCTGGTTGCCATTTATGCCCCTTATGTGGAAAATACCTCTATTACCTTTGAGTACATCGTTCCTTCCGCAGAAGAATTTGCGGACCGGATCCGTCACACTCTTACCCGTTATCCTTACCTGGTGGCTGAACTGGACGGGGAGCCGGCAGGATATGCTTACGCATCCGCTTTTAAAAGCCGCGCTGCTTATGACTGGTCTGTGGAGACTTCCATCTATGTCAGCCGGGATCTTCGAAGCAGCGGTGTCGGCAGTCTGTTATACGAAAAGCTGGAGGAATACCTGACCGCACAGCACATCTGCAATGTCTGTGCCTGCATCACCTACCCCAATCCTCCCAGCATCGCCTTCCACGAAAAGCATGGTTATAAAACCGTGGCACATTTTCACGCTTCCGGTTACAAGCAGGATGCATGGCATGATATGATCTGGATGGAGAAGACGCTGTGTCCTCACACGATCCCTCCCAGGCCTTTTATCCCGTTTCCGGAACTGTGACCGTTGTAAAGCACACCGCACAAAGGAGAAACTCTATGAGCAACGAACTTCAGATCTACCGTAAACGGCTGATCCCGGAAGAATGCATTTTATTAAAGGATGATATTATCGTCGAGCAGAACGAAGACTACATTCTGACCAAATGGAAGACCTTGAATCCCAAGACCACGTTTTCCCACGGCTGTTCCTGCTATTATCTCAAGGAAGGCTTCAAGATCAGCAAGTTCTACCGCCATGACGGTTCTCTGCTGTACTGGTACTGCGATATTGTGGAATATACTTCCCGGCCGGAAGATAATTCCCTGATCGTCACGGATCTGTTGGCTGACATTATCCTCTATCCCGATGGAAGGATGCATGTCGTGGATCTGGACGAGCTGGCCGAGGCTCTGGAAAAGGGGCTGATCACACAGGCTCAGATGAGTGCCTGCCTGCGCCAGCTGAACAACCTGATCACCATTATCTACCGGGACAAGTTCGACAGGCTGCAGAATCCGTTGGATAGGAGCGGGCTGTAGCTGCAGTGCTTACTTTTTGCTCCCTGGTCAGAACTATTCAGAGTAACACATTCGCAAAATAAATGAGAGCATAGGCTCTTACGGACACAAGTGTCCGACGAGCTTCTGCTCTCACTTACTTTACTCTGAATAGTTCAGCAGGTTTCCGATGCAGTGTCCCAGAATCGTCAACAGTGTAATATCTTCATCCGACCACTTACGGTTGCGGTTGAACACATCATAGTTCACGATCACATTCGGCACTCCCTCTTTGCGGCAAAGACATTGCAGGAAAGCACCGATCTCCTGCTTCTGCATCACGGCAAATGCCGCCGGATCCTGGGATCTGAGTTTCAATGTGTTGGATTCTATAAAATTATCATCATCCCCGAATAGCGCAAGATACTTCTCATCTTCAAAAAGTCCTCTTCCATCCGGTACTTCTACCATGTAATTACCATTCCGGCATACCAGCTGCGCTCCCGACTCTGAATAAATCGTGATTCCATCCAGATCAAACAGACTGCGGATCTGCTGCAGCCGTTCTTCCTTTTTTACAATGGAGTTCACATCGGATACACACAGTTCGGTGATCATCTTCGTGATGACTTCCCGCTTTTTCTCCTTAGATACCGCATAGGCCATAGCCATGTTCTGCATATCGTCGCTTTCCAGCTTGCCGTGAAGTCTCTCTTCATAGATGATATGGCGGTTCTTGCCTTTTTCCTTGGCCAGATAGAGAGCCTTATCCGCCTTGCGCATCAGTTCCTCGTATTCGCTTCCATCTACCGGATACTCCGATACGCCGATAGAAGCTGTCACATGGGTCTTCGGATCAAATGCCAGAGCAAATTCCTTCGCAATGGTCTTCAAAAGTGTCTTCAGCTGTTCTCTGGTCTCCACTTTCTCCAACAGGATCACATACTCGTCTCCGCCGAATCGTCCGATCACGCCCCGCTGTCCCACCAGCACCTGCATGATCTCCGCCACTCTCCGGATGACCTGGTCACCAAAAATATGTCCGTAGGTATCATTGATATGTTTGAAATCATCAATATCAATGATCACCAGCCATCTGGTACTATGATCCTTGCAGTTCAGCTGTTCGATGGTGTACTCTGTCCATGCCCGCTTGTTCAGCAGACCGGTTCCGGCATCTCTGGCTGCCGGAGTCAGATAATAGGCTTCCTTCTCCCGGTTTCTGTCCGGGGTTATGATGCCCGCTACCATATCACGCTTCTTCGGGATCCGTGCGCCTTTGACCTTCCATATTCCCTTGTCCTCCTGCCCGCTGACGAATTCCATCTCGAAGAAATCGTCCCCGTTACGCAGATGTGCGCAAAAGATCCGCAGCTGATCTTCCAGTCTGGAAATATCACTGCCCTCATGTGCCTGTTCCACATTCCGGATCAGCGCATTCATAGGCCCTTCAAACTGGTTCATGGCCCGCTCGTTGACATATTTATAGACCGTAATACTGTCCTGTTCGATCAGATATTCAAAAAAGTAAACATCTTCCAATGTCATAAAATGACGGTACTTCAGAATGCTCTGCTCCAGTCGTAAATTCCGGTTCTCCAGATCATGAATATCTGAAACGGTGATCTGATACAACGGAATCCCGTTCTCCGTCTGTTCACTCTGTTCCAGACGCAGATACACATTCCTTACACTGTCTTTCAGATTGTGAAGCACCGTGATCAGTTCCAGCGGTTGGAACGTATCCGCCTCCACTGCTTTTTTCAACAGCTCCCCGTCTTCCGGCAGAAGCAGTTCACTCACCGGCCGGAAAGAATTCTCCCCTACGAATTCATAGAAAAATTCCGACGCCTTGGCTACTACCAGATCCTGCCTTACGAAGATCTTCCAGTCCATGATTCCATTTGCATAACCCTTTTGTTCTACGCTGTTGATTCTCATAGATTTTCGCTTTCGTTTAATAAAATACGTGTCCGCCGATATTGATACCTGTCAGTCCTTCCACCGGTGTGCGGAAATATACACAGTTTCCTACATTGGTCACACCGGACATAGCCTCGTCTGCCGCCTGGTAGCAGCGGCTGGTGGCTTTATTGGTGGCCAATGCCAGTTCCAGACGTCCGCTGGCCACCGGTGAGAACTGTTTATTCTGATAGATCACTCCTACCACTGTGTTGGGATAAACAGAACTTCTGACACGGTTGATAACCACACTGGCTACCGCCAGCTGACCGTCATAGGGTTCTCCGCCCGCTTCACAATAGATCAGATTTGCCAGCAGATAACGGTCTCCCTCTTCAAAGGAGATATCCGAAATGTCCCGCCAGGTTGCGTTTGCCGCCTTCTGGGACATGGCGATCTCTTCTGCCAGCTTTTTCCGGAGTGTTTCCAGATTTTCTTCTTTTTGTTTGATCTCCTGTTCATATGCCAGGGCTCTCTGCTCTGCTTCCGAAATATCCCCGGCATATTTTGCAATGCTGTTAGATGTCTGGCTGATCAGACCGGACACCTTGCTTTTCTCGGCTTCCGCTGCCACCTTCAGACTATCCAGCTCCGTTTTCTCTGCCTGCAGTCTCGCCTCTTCCTCTTCGATCAGCTTGCGGTTCTCTTCGAATTCCTGCAGTTTCTTCTGGTCATAGGCTGCGATCCGTTCAAAAAAGTCCGCAGCGTTCAGCAGTTTATCGAAGCTCTGGGCATTCAGCAAAGCGTTGATGTAACTGGTCTCATTCCGCTCGTACATATCCCGTACCCGGATCACCATACACTCATACTGCCATGCTTCCGTAGCTTTCGCCTCTTCCAGACTGGCCTGGGTATCCGCGATCTCCTGCTCCTTGTCTGCGATCTGCTGTTCCAGATCTGACAGATTGTTACTGACTTCCGTCAGCTGACCGTTCAGATTATTCAGTTGTCCCTTGAGGGAATTCTGTTCTCCCTTCAGGTTCTCCAGATTATCATTTTCCTCATTCAGCTGATTCTGCAGGTTGTTTTTCTCTTCCTGCTCTTTCTGAATCTGCTGCCAGGTACTGCTGGTAGCTTCCACTTTGATATCTTCTGAAGAAAAGGCTCCTGCAAGGATCACTGCTGTAAGCAGCACAGCTGTCTTCTGTAGGCGCTTCAACCGTTTTACTCCTTTTATCTGTTGCTTCAGACCTCGATGCGTATCATGCGGCCCGTCTTACGGTACTGCACGTAATTCACTCCGGCCGCGTCAAACATCCGCTTGGCTGCCCGGTTGGACGGAGTTCCCGCATACTTATCGCTGTCATATACCACCGTGCGGATCCCCGCCTGGATAATAGCTTTCGCACATTCATTGCAGGGGAAAAGAGAGACATACAGCTTCGTCCCCTCCAGGGAACCGCCACGATAATTCAAAATAGCATTCAGTTCACTATGTGTTACAAAGGGATACTTTGTCAGATTCCTGTCATTGTCGTTCTCCCTCTCCCAGGGGAACTCATCGTCGGAACAACCCTTGGGGAAGCCGTTGTATCCCATGGACAGGATCTTGTTGTCCGGGCTGACAATGCAGGCTCCCACCTGGGTATTCGGGTCCTTGGACCGCATTCCAGACAGGTGGGCCACCCCCATAAAATATTCATCCCAGCTGATATAATCGCTGCGTTTGGCACTCATGGGTGTCTCCTTTATTTGGTACCGAAAATACGGTCTCCTGCATCTCCCAGTCCGGGAACAATGTATCCATGATCATTCAGCTTCTGATCCAGTGCTCCGATATAGATATCCACATCCGGATGTGCTTCCTGCATAGCTTTTACACCTTCGGGTGCAGCGATGATGCACAGCAGACGGATGCTCTTGCAGCCCTTGTCCTTTAACAGCTGGATGGCTGCGATGGAAGAACCGCCGGTAGCCAGCATGGGATCTACCACGAATACCTCACGCTCTGCACAGTCTGCAGGCAGCTTGCAGTAATATTCTACAGGCTTTAAGGTCTCAGGATTGCGATACAGGCCGATATGTCCTACTTTTGCAGCAGGGATCAGGGATAACATACCGTCTACCATACCCAGACCTGCACGCAGGATAGGTACCAGTGCCAGCTTTTTACCCTTTAACTGCTTCACGGTGGTCTTGCAGATAGGGGTCTCGATCTCTACTTCTTCCAGAGGCAGATCCTTGGTTGCTTCATAACCGATCAGCATTGCGATCTCGCTGATGTTCTGTCTGAAGTCCTTGGTACCGGTCTCCTTTCTGCGGATGATTCCGATCTTCTGTTCGATTAAGGGGTGATCCATAACTACTACTTTTGACATATTGTTGTCCTCCTGTGTTTTGTATTTGTTATAAGGGTATTCCGTTGTTGTTCGTGTCTGTGTAATGCATTAAACCTCTTCGATCAGGCTGATTCTGCGGCTGTGTCTCTCTTCTCCGGAAAAAGGTGTATTCAGGAAAGTCTCCACGATCTCCAGCGCCAGGTTCTCACCGACAATGCCTGCACCCATTGCCAGCATGTTGGCATCGTTGTGCAGTCTGGTCATCTTCGCCGACAGAGGATCGGAGCAGAGTGCGCAGCGGATCCCCTTTACCTTGTTGGCAGAAATGCTGATACCGATACCGGTGGTGCAGATCACGATGCCCTTCTCGCAGGTACCGTCTGCCACAGCCCTTGCCGCTGCATGTCCAAACACAGGGTAATCGCAGCTTGCCTTGCTGTCACATCCCATATCCTGATATGGAATGTTCTTCTCCTCTAAATATTTCTTTACTCTTTCTTTCAGATCATATCCGCCATGATCACTTGCAATTGCTATCATTTTCCTTCTCCTCGTATTTTCTGTTTAAAGTTTTACTACTTTATGGCCCGCTGCTTTCAACAGCCGGTTCATAATGGCCTGTCCGAAGCCTTCCGTGGAAAATCCCTCGGAATAGATCTTTGTCACACCTTCATCATCGAATTCTCTCAGAATGGTGTACAGATGTCTGGCGATACTGCCCTCATCCTTACGGCTGCCGACACTTTTCACCACATCTGCTATATAACCGGACAGCATTTCTTCGGTTCCGATGATTCCGGTCTTCTCTCCTGCGGTATGGTCTGCTGCCGCAGCCCGGTTAATATACTCCCTTACCTGCCCCGGGGTTCCCTCTACGATGGTGAGTTCTCCCCTGGGTGCATAATGTCTGTACTTCATTCCGGGGGCCTTGGGTGCCTGTCCGCTGTCTGCCCGCAGGATCGTGGTGTCCGTATCCACTGTTCCCAGCACTATGCTCAGTTTCTCCTGGGTAATGTATCCGGGCCGCAGGATCTGTGGCGGTGTCACCGTCAGGTCAATAATGGTGGATTCCAGGCCAATCCCCACCTCACCGCCATCAATGATGGCATCGATCCGCCCCATCATATCTTCTTCGACATATTTTGCCACTGTGGGACTGGGCTTGCCGGAAGTATTGGCACTGGGCGCCGCAATATATCCCCCGCTGTATTTGATCAGCTTCTGCGCCGCCGGATGCGAGGGCATACGGATTGCTACCGTATCCAGACCACCTGTGGTCTCATAAGGCACCGCGTCTGATTTCGGCAGGATCATGGTCAGGGGACCCGGCCAGAAAGCATCCGCGATCTTCCGTGCCTGTTCCGGTACCTCCTTTGTAATCTTGTAAATGTCCTCAAACCGATAAATATGAACGATCAGTGGGTTGTCGGACGGTCTGCCCTTTGCCGCATATATTTTCTGGGAAGACGAAGGATTCAGTGCATCTCCCCCCAGCCCGTACACGGTCTCGGTAGGGAAAGCCACCAGTCCTCCCTGCTGCAGGATTGCTCCCGCCGCCCGGAGTTTCTCCTCATCTTCTTCGCTGACGGGGCCCTCTCCGGGACGAATCTTTATGATCTCAGTCTCCATGTTTTTACCTTCTGTGTTCTAAATTGCATTTGGATATAGTATATCATATCCCCAGTCAAATGGAAAGATTATTCCTCTCCGGTCTGCCGGGATGTTGTGTGTACAGAATAAACGGTCCATCCGACCAGCAGCGGAATCACCGCCACGGTCGGCAGTTCATAGCGGATTGCATTGGACATGGGGGATGCCAGGCACACCAACACGTTTATAAAGCCGGGAACCAGCAGTATCAACGCACTGTATCTTTTCTTTTTCCACAGGAAAAATGCCAGCACTACCAGAATCCAGGTATACAATCCCGGAGTACACAGATACTTGATCAGCGGCAGCCGCATACTGAGGAACCAGATCTGCAGCAGAAACTCCGATGTCTGAATGGGGAATGTATGATGAATTCCCTGTTCCTGCGCATATTCCGGATACTCCAGCTGGATCCATGCCTCTATGTTCTGTTCCACCGGTGCCAGATAGCCATAGCCCTTGTTGACAAATGCCGCCACATAGCATCCCGGATGCTTGAAAAACATCTGCACCCATATTTTCATGTAGGGCCCCAGGTCTCCGCCTCGATATAATATTTTGATGGGATCCGAAATCCGGGGTTCATAATTTTTCATAGCATCAAAGTTCAGGGTATCATTGATCACCTGTCTCTCATATTCCGTAACCTCATCTTCGTATTCACAGACATATCTCGCCGTCTGCTGGAACGGTACGCTCAGCCCCTCGGAAGCTGCCGGTTTTCCCACATCGATCAACGCTCTGTATCCCACCACCGTGATCAGTTCATAGATCACCACAGTTGCCAGCAATACCAGGAATGCCTTCCTGCGTTCTTTGCCTTTCAGATAAATTGCCAGCAAAAGCAGTGCCGGAACAATCGCATAGATCCCGTTATTTCTAAGCAGGCAGGATAATACACTGAATACAATCAGTCCCGCCGCATCTTTCCCGCCACATTCCTTCTTTTTCAGTACCGACATCAGATATACTGCCTGTAACACCGTCATTTCCGCATACAGCAGATCTTTCTCAAACCATTGGGCATAGGTTCCCCAAAAAGGTGTCAAGGCGAAAAACAGGATTCCCACGGCACACCATTTCCATGAAATTCCCAGCTCCTGCAGTTTTTTCATGCTGAGGGAAAAAGCATAGGCCCCTACCAGTGTCTGCAGCAGGCAATACAGGAAAAAGCCGAAATTGGCATCTGCAATGGTTCTTCCCAGCACAAAACAGATTCCCATAATTGCGGAGGAAAATGGCGGATGTGCCGCTCCCCAGTCCTGTTCACCCAGAAACTGTTTCAGTTGCACCAGACCGTCCCCGCTGGTAGTTCCCGGATAATTTAGCAGGATCCAGAACAGCCAGCTGAAGGCTATTACAAAAAAACCCACCATCTGTAGGTGCTTTTTGCCCTGCTCTGCGGGTAATTCCACATGCTCCAGCCCAAAATATACCAGGCGCAATACCAGATACAATAACACTGCAAACCCCAAAACACAGTACGTGGATAATAGTATCTGAAAAGAATTGCCCCACAGGAAAATGGCAGAATCATATTTCTTAAAGCTGATACATACTATAAGAAGGAATGACAGAATAACAGAAAGTACCAACGTCGCCACATCTGTCTTCGCCTCTCTTTTCTTCACTTCCTTAAGCATTACAAATACTGCCGCAGCCGTTAACAGATCTGTATAATCCAGCACCGTAAATGCTCCGCACAGTTTATTCAGCCCATTGACAAGATTCGAATCCACGTATCCTCCCAGGCAGACTTCAAATGTACATTGCAATGCCAGTGTCACGATCACGGTCAACAGAACATTTCTTATTTTTTGATATCGTCTCATTTTCTCTCCCGTAACTTTATAAAATTCTGTCATAACATACAAATCCTATATTATCATAATAACACTGTGTATACAACTCGTGCCTTTATTTTGTATTTCCCGTTTCAATCCCTCTGTATCCCGTTAATGTATTGTAAAATTCCTTTGTGGATCGACCATGCCACTCTGTCCTGATAGGCCTCGTCACACAGTTTTCCCGCCTCTGCCGCATTGGACAGGAAGCCGCATTCCACTATGACGATGGTTCCTTTGGTTTTTTTCAAAAGATAATAGCTGTCGTTGGGCTTGATCTGCCGGTGGTTCTCCGGATCCAGATCCTGGACCAGCTGTGTCTGGATCAGCCCTGCCAGTTGTTCCCCTCCGCTGCTGCCATTATAATAGAAGACCTGCGCTCCGTGCACATACTCTTCCGGATAGCTGTTCTGATGGATGCTCACCGTGAGAACCGGATCCGTCTGCTCAATCTTTTCGATCCGGCGTTTCATATCCTGCACTTTCTTATTGGGAGCAGATGCATCATACAATCCATCCTCCGTCTCTCTGGTCAGCACCACCCGGATTCCGTCTGCCTCCAGATACTGTCTCAGTTTCTCTGTGATCCGGAGATTGATATCCTTCTCCGGTGCTCCGTTGATACCAATCTTCCCCGGGTCATCCCCGCCATGGCCGGCATCGATCACTACCGTCGGTATTCCGTCCGTGTCCGCATTATTCCCCTGCAAGGCATTCACGGCATTTACCGTTTCCACATATGCCGCCGTTTCCCTGCCAAGTATCGCCATAGACATAAGCAACAGGCATACCATCACCGCCCTTAACACTTTCTGTTCCATCCCTGTTCTCCGGTGTCTCTTTTATTCTATATGATTTTATATGCCTTTTTCTCTGGAAATATCTTCCGAAAATTAAGAAATCCTTTTGTTTTAAACTATTGCATCCCCTTACTACTTCAGCGTATAATACCATTATGAAAATAAGCAAAAAAACTCTTTCTATCATTTTATTTGTTCTGGCGGGAATTTGTGTTCTTGCTGCAGTGATCCTGTTGGTAAAAGGGCGGATCGAAGACCGGCGTATGGAGGAAGCGCTGGATGAATTGCGCCCGACGCAGTCCGCGGAGACCACGCAGGCACCTTCCACAGTCGAAGGTGAGCCGACCGTTACCGTCTCCCCGGAACCGTCCACAGAAGAGACCCCGGCTTCCACCGAGGAGTTCGAACGAGTGGCCAACCCTTATGCCGACAGTTTTCTTGCCAACAAGGATATGGCGGCCTGGCTACAGATTCCGGGCACCAATATCGATTATCCGGTAATGTGGACTCCGGAAGATGAGACCTATTATCTCTACCGTGCTTTTGACGGCAGCGAAAATAAAAACGGCTGTCTGCTCCTTGACGATGAGAGCTGTGTAGATCCTCTGACCACGAATCTTATCATTCACGGTCACAATATGAAATCCGGTGCCATGTTCGGCAATCTGACCGATTACGAGAATCAGGATTTCTATAAGGAACACAAAAACATTATCCTCTATACCGAAGAGTGTCAGCGCAATTACGAGATCATTGCCGTCTTTCGCTCCCAGGTCTACCGGAAAACAGATCAGGTATTTAAGTTCTACAAATTTTTCCAGGCGGATACGCAGGAAGAATTTGATGACTTTTATAACAATATCAAGCAGTTATCCCAGTATGACACCGGTGTCACCGCAGAGTTCGGAGATCATTTTCTGACACTGTCCACCTGCGTATACCATGTAGAGCAGGGCCGGTTCGTAGTCGTTGCCAAAGAAGTGGAACCCGGTGATCACTACCTTCCCATACAGGAATAACTCACAGACAATCAGGAGGTTTTCTTATGAAGAGACTTAAAAAATTTGTCACACTGTTCACGCTGGCTGCCGTATGCTTTGCTATTCCCGGTCTGGGAAAGATCACTGTAAAGGCTGCGGAGCCCACCACCTATGTTCTGAACTATTCCGACAGCAGTTCCGAGTGGAGATACAAGGAAGCATCCAGCTGGTCCGCAGAAGTTCAGGACCGCGAGTTGTATTATCTGCAGCAGAATATCAAAGACGGTGACTATATTGTCATCGACAACGATGTGGAGAACAATGCCCTGGCCCTCAAGGTTTCTGTCCGTCTGGGCAACCTGACCTTCAAGAATACTGTTGGTGTTCCCGTAGTCTATGCCAACGGCTATGACAGTGTCTATTTCCTGAGCGGTACCTCCGGTGCTGTCAACGGTGATGTATCTCATGCCTATGTATATGGCGATGCCAAGGCAAATTTCAACAGCAATGTAGACACTCTGGAAATGATCGGCCTGACAGATGATAAATCCAATAATCTGCATGCCACCATCAACGGTGTCGGTACCGTCAATCATCTGATTGCCAAAGACAACCGTGACCAGAGCGTTTTCTATGAGGCCTACAGTTTCGCCGCAGGTAAGCTGGCCATTGAAGACGGATCCCTGAAGACCGAAGCAAAGTATTACAGCACCACCGCTCCCGCTCCCGCTGCTGCCGCAGAAGCAGCTCCTGCAGCTACCGAGCAGCCCACACAGACCACAGCTCCTGCACAGGCCACACAGAACAGTACTTCTTCCGAATATGACAACGTTCCAAAGACCGGTGAAAATTCTGCAATGTTCTGGCTTCTGGGTGCCGCAGTTGTATGCATGGCCGGAGGCTATACCATCCGCAGAAAGAACGTACAGGAAGCGGAATAAAGTTTTCGGCAGCAATAAAGCCCAGTCCCTTGCGGGACCGGGCTTTTATTATTTTATTCTGTTCCTACTGCAGATAGGCATTGATCAGTTCCCAGGCTGCCTGTGTTCCGTAACCTAGTCTCCATACCGCCACACCACCAATATTCTTGGTAGCCATCATGTTCAGCTTCACTGCGATGGATTCCGCATCTTCCAGCCAGATCTGATAGGTGGCATTTCCGGAGGTCCATTCTGCATAATTCTGACAGGTCTCCTCATCCCACTCTGCCGTCACACCGGCTCTGTTCATGAAGTCTGCCTCGTTGTTCATGGTAATATATTCATCCGTCACATCCGTGCCTTCGGTCTTCCACAGGATCGTGTAGAACGGAAGGGCATTGACTACCTTGTTTGCAGGCACCTCCTGCAATGTTCTGTCCAGACCGCCGGATACATAGCTGATGCTTGCCACGCTTCCGGGATCCTTGCTTCCGTGCCAGTGTTCGTCATATCCCATGATAATGACATAGTCTGCAACCTGTCCCTGGATATCCAGACGGTAATAATCATTGAAATTAAACGGTACATAGTTGGCAATGGACAATACCAGTCCCCTGTTGCGGCACTGAATGGAAAGTTCTCGTATAAATTCCACATAATGCGGTCCGCAGTCACTGCTCAGCTGCTCGAAGTCCACATTGATGCCGTCCAGTCCCAGGCTGACTGCTGCATCTGTCACGTTCCGCACAAAGTTCTGCCGGTTGGTGGTGGAGGACAGCATATTCAGAGTACTGATGGCCGTTCCGGTCTCATTGGCGTAATTAAAATTATCCACCACGCCCCATACCTGTAAGCCCATATTGTGGGCCGTGGTTACATAATTCGCTGTTCCGAAGTTCCGGATACTTCCGTTCTCATCCGTCAGACTGAACCAGGTCGGTGCAATGACATTCATACCCTTCGTACCGGACACCATGGAGTACAGAGTGTCATTACCGCCTGCACCGCCGATAGAATGCCAGCCCAGGCAGATCTTGCTGTCAGAAGTCAGGGCAGTATATTCCGGCTCCTGATAATCCGTCACCGGAGTCTCGGTCTCTTCCGTAATATCTCCCAGACGCTTGTTCTCCACATATCCGATCACGGAATCCGCTGTCTTCACCTTGCTCCAGGTCTCCATCTGCTCCAGAATCTCCAGGGTATCTCCCTTCGCTGCCTGCGTGAGGATCGGGCTCTTCACACCGCCCCGCAGACGCACCGCCGTATCCTTTTTCAGCTGTGCCACCTGTCTGGTCCCCCATTCGGTGTAGACCTGCACATGTCTGTCATAACAATCATAGGAATAATTTGTGAACAGCTTCACATAATCCGCCGCCACATATACGGTATCCCCTTCCACGAAACTGATCACATATCCGGCATCCTGTGTGCCTTCTGTTGTCGTATAGGAAGTCTCGCCGAAAGTCGTACGGATCACTTCTGTCGGATTGGCGTACAACAACAGTTTTTCCGTCATATCCGCATAAAACACTTCGTTCATATATTTATGGACAGTTGCCAGATCAAAATAGCATACGTCATCTCTGATCAGTGCCTGTTCTTCTACCATTTCGTCCTGTAAAATAATGGCACTTCTGTCACTCTCTGACACCTGATAAAATTCGTTCCAGTCTGCCTCTTCTTTGCTGTAGGAATATTTATCCAACAGCACCTTTCCCAGTGCTCCGCCCGCGATCACAAGGATCAGCAGGATTGCTATGATCACCGGTAGTATTCTTTTCTTCATATGTGCTCCCATCCGCAGGCTGCCGCCTGCACCATTCTTGCCTTTTCTTCCGTTCCGTCTTCTATCGGCAGAACAGTTTTATTCTATCACAATTCCTCTATATAATACAAGGAACAATAGAGACAGATCCTGCACTGCGGGATACAGCCAGAGAGGCAATCCCGTTTTGCATCCCCGCAGCGCATTCTCTGTTTCAAAGTATTACCCGGGCAAGAGCTGACACCCTTTAACGCAGATCCACCTTATCCAGCCGGACCTGGCTGATTTTGCCCTGTTCTCCCAATATATAGTCTGCCATATACGGGCTTTCTTCTCTGACGGCATACGCTGCCGCCTGCGACGGTGAGACCTTTTCTCCGTCGACATACAATTCTGTGCCGTTTTTCTGAAGCTTTTGAAAATATTTTTCCACCTTTCTCCTGGGAAACTTCTTCCCGGGAGTCACAGTTTCCCGGTCCTCCACAGACACCTCCCGTCCGCAGCATATTTTACCAAAAGGATTCGTGAAACACTTTAAAATAACGCTGCTTTTTCCGCTAGTACATATAAGCGTAACTATTCAGAACACTATTCGCAATATAAATCATGTCAAATGTTCTTACGAATGCAAGCATTCGACGTACATATTGACACGATTTGCGTGGCTCTGAATAGTTACTTATAAATGCCTCTGACAGTACTTGTAGTAATTTGTGTGAAAATGTTGGAATTATGTTCGTGAAAAATATCTGTTGAAATATTATGACCAGACACGTATATGCCTGTAAGACATCTCCATACTATATTTTACAGATCAGCATAACCTATCCTTCCCAAATACATTAACAGCCATCTGCATCATAAAATAAAAAAGGGGATGAACTGGAACGAATCGTTCCCTGGTAAATCAACAAGAAAAAATGGAAAACTGTCGACCTCCTCTCCGTACCGGAGTATCAGAGGCATCTATAGGTCGGATTATACACTGCAGCCTGCTATTTGACAAGATGTTTTATTAAATTTTTTTAAACTGTGAATAGCTTCTATTGACTAAAATATAGGGAAAGTATAAGCTATATACCATACCAATGCGAAAGCAGAAAGGAAGTGTTGTCGCATGAAAATAGAAAAAGTAAATGAAAATCAGATTCGCTGCACCCTGACCCGTGAGGATCTCGCCAGCCGCGAATTAAAAATAAGTGAACTTGCCTACGGCACAGAAAAAGCTAAATCTCTGTTCCGTGATATGATGCAGCAGGCCAATTTTGAATTTGGTTTCGAAGCAGAGGATATTCCCCTGATGATTGAAGCCATCCCTCTGAATGCGGATTGTATCGTACTGATCATTACCAAAGTAGAAGATCCGGAAGAACTGGACACCCGTTTTTCCCGTTTTGCACCTTCCGTTACGGAAGACAGTGATGATGACAGTGATGAGAGCACGGCAGACGAGGTTCTGGATCTGTTCCGCCGTATCCAAAATGAGGAGGCTGCAGCCGAGACTCCCGCCGCTCCCGCTCCCGAGGAAAACGATGCTGTCAGATCCCGCCTGTTCCGTATGGATACTCTGAATCAGGTAATCAACGCTGCCGTCGTGGCTGCCGGTCATTATCATGGGTTCAGCACTCTGTATCACGAGGAGGGCACCGACGGGTATTATCTGATCCTGACGCAGGGCGAAGAAGATCGCGAGGTCTTCGACCGTGTCTGCAATGTCATCTCTGAATACGGTATTCCCAAGCGTTCCACACCGGCAAGCCTTACTTTTCTTGAGGAACATTGTTCCACACTGATCGCCGAACATGCTTTACAGCGTCTTGCAAATACTTCAATGTGACGACAGATCATAATATTCAGGAGAGTTCCCACTTTGTGGGGACTCTCTTATTTTATAGCTGTTTTATTCTTTTCCCTAGCGGCGGGGCTACGGGAAAGGAGCCGGAAAATGCATAACTTGAAAATATAACCTTATTCGCATATAATGATGTTTAATAAACAAAGTAATCCGTAGGCATGCAGCTTACGCAATTCCATACACATTTGGGATTACAAAGGGACGAACCGCCGGCTACAGTGGAAAGGATGTACACGATATGATTTCCGATGAAGAATTATACCGACAATATTTGAGCGGCGATGAAACAGGGTTGGTAGAATTGATGAAAAAATACGGCAACCCACTGACCTTATACATCAACGGCTATCTGCATGACATTCATGAGGCGGAGGACCTGATGATAGAAGTATTTTCCTACCTGTTCTCCAAAAGGCCCCCTATCCGGGATGGCGGATTCAGGGCTTACCTGTATAAAGCGGCACGGCATATGGCTTTGCGCCATAAAAGCATCCGGCGACATCACTTCTGTCTTGATGATCTGACCAAAGAGCCGGAAGGTGGGAAACTGGTGGATGAGGTGATCCGGACAAAAGAACGGAATCAGATCCTGCATTTATGCATGGGTGAACTGCATCCGGATTACAGAGAAGCTCTTTATCTGACCTATTTTGAGGGTATGAGTTACCGGCAGGTCGCTGAAGTTATGGGAAAAAGCGTGAAGCAGATCACTAATATAATGTACCGGGGAAAAGAGCGTCTGCGGGGATTATTGGAACGGGAGGGAATAACAAATGCGGAGTCATGAGGAACGGATCGCAGAAGTCCGACGAAGAATTGCGGAAAAAGAGCGACAAAAAAGGCGGAAACAGCGGCGGATCGTTGCTATTTCCTGCATAGCGGCATGCCTTGCTGTGATCTTCGGAGCTTCCTTTGTCATGTCCGGGATTTCCGGGCAAATGGTGCCGGGGATCTCCTCCGGATATAAAACGGCGGCAACGATCCTTGGCGGTGGCGCTGCACCCGAATATATCATAATAGGGCTGCTTTCATTTCTTCTCGGCGTATGCGTGACGATCCTGTGTTTTCGTGTCCATCTGCTGGACAAAGAAGATCAGGCAGAGCAGAGGGGGGACCGCGCCAATGGAATTGATCATTAATCTTTTGCAATTTTTCGTCACCCTGCTGGGCTTCTGTCTGAGCGGCATTCGTTATCTGAGGCATCGGACACTGTCATATTTTCTGCTGATTTGCTTTTATGGCTGTTTCGCACTGGGCTCCCTGTACTGGACATTATATCTGTTGTTGTTTTCCGAAACACCACGGATCTTTTATGTATCGGAATTCGGCTGGGTCTCCAGCGTTATTTTTCTCTATCTCCTACAATATACTCTCTCCTCCCCGGAGGAAAGAAGCTTTTCCTGTCGGAAATCCCTGCTGGCTCCGCTGATCGGAGTTCCGTTGTGCGCATTTTACTGTACCTTTGGTGACATTCTCTCCAACCTGCTCTGGTGCGGCATGATGATCCTTGTCTCCTATCGTTCCATCCACGGTCTTGTCTACGCAGAGACACAGACGGGAAAAGGGCGGAACCTGCGGTATTTTCACATCGGAATCCTCTGCTATGTTGCGGTAGAATACGCTCTGTGGACCTCCGGCTGCTTCTGGCCGGGCGACTCTATCTTCAGTCCCTATTGCTGGTGTGATCTTCTGCTGACGTTCTGCCTTTTCGGGCTGCTGCCTGCCACAGGAAAGGCGGTGCGGACATGACCTATATTGAAAATGTATTTATCTGTATGGCCTCACCCCTGTTGATCGCCGCCCTGTGCATGGGTAGGCGGCAGGCCAAATTCTTTCTGTGCTGTCTTGCAGGAATGGGGGCATGCCTGCTCTCCGCTTACATCAATACCTTCTTTGCCGCTCTTTACGCAGCAGATACGATTGCCGCCACCGCAGAGATCGCACCTGTGGTAGAAGAAGTGATGAAACTCCTGCCGTTGCTCTTTTATCTTCTTGTATTTGAGCCTGAACCGGTGCCGATAAAAAATGCTGCCATCATCGTTGCACTTTCCTTTGCCACCTTTGAGAATGTCTGCTATCTGATTCAAAACGGAGCCGGACATTTTTCCTTTATCTTTTTCCGGGGCATTGGAACGGGTGCCATGCATGTGATCTGTGGTGCCATCGTCGGCGGTGGACTGGCGTATGTATGGCAACGCACCTGGCTGAAGATTGCCGGAACCTGCGGTCTGCTCGGGGCAGCCATCACTTTTCATGCAATTTATAATCTTCTGATCGCCTATGGCGGTGCGATACAATATATCGCATACATTTTGCCTGTGCTGATCCTGGCGGTGGGAAAACTGATTGTCCGCCTGCCCCAGAGTCACAACTGAATCCTGTCTTTTGCGGAGCTGCTGTCGGCAGCTCCTGTTTTTTTCAACCTTTTTCAACTTTTTTCAAAAAATTTGATTTTCAGGTGAGAGTTTTTTCGCTTTTTTGTACCTAATTAGATGAAGGGCATATGTATTTTATGACTTTACTTTCCGAAGGGAGGTTTTCAGCAATATGTATGATACAGAAAAGCGGGTCGAACTGGTGAAAAAACGGGTGCACGAAAAATATCGCCGGAAGAAGCGCCGCGGGATCTGCCGGCTGTCTGCCCTGTGCACAGCATTGTCTGCGTTCCTTGTGGGAACGGTGCACACAGCAGCCGGCCAGACGCAGATCACCGCCCGGGGAATGTACGGCTCTATCCTGCTGCATGAAGATGCCGGCGGTTATGTGCTGGTGGGGGTAATTTCTTTCTCCATAGCAGTCATGATCACTGTGCTGTGTATCAGACTCCGGGAAAGAGAACACCGCGGACAAGGCACGGGAAAAGGAAACGCATCACAACAATGGGAGGAAAAAAATTCATGAAAAAGCAAAAAATTCGGTTCTATGCGGCGCTGCTTTGCAGTTCCATGGTATTTTCTCTGGTCTCCACGCCGGTATCGGCAGCAGAAACCGGACATCTGACGAATCCCCCGACATCCACAGAGGGTCCGGGATCCCCGGAAAGCGCATCGGGAAATGAAGCTGCAGCGATGCTGAACGGACTGTACGCAGCACTGCCGGTAGCAAACGGTGTGAAGGAAGTGGCAACAGCGGAGGAACTGACGGCCGCACTGGCAGATAGCAGTATTTCCGGGATCACACTAAAGGGGGATATCGATATCGGCTCTACACTGACGGTCAACCGTACTGTGACACTGGATTTGAACGGTAATGTACTAAAAATGACCGGCCGCGGTAGCGTAATTAAGGTAGAGTCGGGCGGCAATCTGACAATTGCGGACAGCAACGCATCCACACCACACAACTTTTACCCGGACTATAAAGATTCGGCCTGGCACATTGACATGTGGAAGCTGGACGATAGCGGCTCGGAAACCGTCTCCGGTGGAGTTATTACAGGCGGTAGCAGTGATTATGCCCACAATGATGGCGGCGGTGTGCTTGTTAATGCCGGCGGTACACTGACCATGACCGGTGGCAGCATCGTCGGATGCTCGGCAATTGGTCTCGGCGGCGGTGTACGCCTTGCCTATGACTCTGCCATCGGCAAGAACAGCACATTCACCATGACGGGCGGCAGTATTATCGGCTGCGCTGCAAAAAACGGTGGCGGTGTGTCTATCTCCCCGGGGTGCACATTCACCATGGGTCCCGGCTCTGAGATCCGCAACTGCAACGCACAATCCGGGGGTGGTGGTGTGGACATCAGCGCCCTGTGGAATTCAAATATCATCGGCCGCTTTATCATGAACGGCGGAACAATCCGTACATGCACAGGATTATACAGCGGCGGTGTGGACAACTCTGGATCCTTTATTATGTCAGGCGGTACGATTAAAGCCAGCATCAGCACCCAATATGCTTCAAGCGGCGGGGTGAGGAATGATAATCAGTTCACCATGACAGGGGGCACGATCGGTGATCCTACTAATCTGAATGATGCAAGCTCTGTATACAATACTTCCTCTCAGAGAGTTATTCTTACTATATGCGACAATGCAAAAATCTACACAAATGTAACAAACGTTGGCATCCTGAATGCTGACGGCGGCAAAATAACCGGCACAATGACGAACGATACCAACGAGTACGGCAGCGGCACGATCACCGGCAGCGAGGGTGCCGCCGGCAGCACTGAGTTCCAGGGCAAAGTAACCAACACCGGTACCATCCGGAAGGGCACATTCACGAATGAGGTCATAAATGAGAGCAGTGGTACCATTAACGGCGGCACATTCACAGGCACGATTACGAACAATGATGGTACGGTTTTAGACGGTGATTTCAGCGTTGCCACCACCCTGAGCGGTACGCTCGTGATCACTTTTGACCCAAACAACGGGGATCAGCCCAGCACACAGAAAGTGAATTGGAGTAAGGACGGAGCGGCACTCACCGCACCGGATCCTGTTCCCACCAAAGAGGGGCATAGTATTGAAGGCTGGTATTATGATAACAACGGTACAGAAACAAAATGGAACTTTGACACGGATACAGTCAAATGCACTATGACCCTCAAGGCAAAATGGGAACTCTCCACCTATTCCGTAACGCTACAGACAGACGGCGGTACGATTGCCAGCGGAAAAGAAGTAACCGGCTACACTTACGGCACCGGGGCAGTTCTTCCTACCACCAATGATATTACCCGCGAGGGATACCGCTTTGACGGCTGGTACGCAGACAGCAACTTTTCCGGTTCACCCGTCACAGAGATCACAGGTACCGATACGGGAAATAAAACGTTCTACGCAAAATGGACGCAAAACACGACTCCCATCATCTCCGGAAACACGATCAATTATATCGTGGAGCACTACAAGACGGACGGCAGCGGCTACACGCTGGCGGAAACAGAACATTCCGCAGGGAAGACAGGTGATACCGTCACAGCAACGCCGAAAACCTATGAAGGCTTTACCTACAATCCGGCAATCTCCACCGCCAGCGGAACGTTGAAGAAGATCAGCAGTCTGGAGGATATCGTGACTTTGAAGCTCTACTATGATGTGAATGCTGACACCGAACAGGAAAGTACTGACAGCGGCTCCGAGGAAAAGGCTGACCGTGAGAATCCCTCTCCTGTCATGAAAAACACCACCTCCTATATGACCTATACCGTACAGGCAGGTGACACTCTCTGGGCAATCGCCAGAAAATACAACTGCTCCATAACCGAGATCGTGGCAGCCAACAGTGACCGGATCAAGAACCCGAACCGGATTCACGCCGGCTGGCAGCTTAAGATTCCCCAAAGCGGAGCGCCTATCACAGGCGGCACTCCCGATGCTGTCCTGCCTGAGAATAAGAAAAGCGGGATATACATCGTCAGACAGGGCGACACCCTCTGGGCAATCGCCAGAAAATGCGGCTGCTCCGTGGCTGAAATCGTTTCCCTGAACCGGGAACTGATCCGCAATCCTGCTCTGATTTATTCAGGCTGGGAACTGAAAGTACCACAGGATTAGCCTCCCCTGAAAGAATCTACCGTGCTAGTCATACTTCATAATATCGGATCAGATAATATCTAAGGGAAAAAGGCAAAAAAGACGGCCAAAGGCCGATGATCTGAATTCCTTGAATTCTTTTGATTTCTCAAATCCGCGCAATCGACGGACACATTTCGATTGCGCGGAAATCTGAGCTATGAAATTCCATAAATACTTTGTTTCACCTGTGTGCCCCGGTCAGGCGATGTTGCCAAAACAGACATACAAAGATTACAGCTCCTCGATCACTTTCATAAGCTCATCTACATCAATACCATGTACCATAGCTGCCTCTTCCAGGGTCTCTCCCTGTGAAGCAGGGCATCCCAGGCAATGCATTCCTGCATCGAGGAGTACGGGAGCTACTTCAGGATTGGCACGTAAGATCTCACCAATGGTCATGTCTTTTGTTACTCCGGTCATATCGGTCTCCTTTCTGCCGTATAAGGCTTTTTTAGTATAATACTTTCCCCCATATTTTACAAGAATATTCTTAATACATCAGCTCTGACATAAAATACCGGATTTCTGACGAGGGTGCTTGCACATAGAGTCAGATAATCGGTATTTTATGAACAAAGCGCTTTTATGAATGAGGAAGCTTTGTTGCTGATGTACAAAACTCGGAACAATTCCTAAAAAGGTTGACACTTACCCTTGTCAGGTAGTACACTTTTATCGTAAAGAAACAGCTTGGGATACCAGCGCAACTGGTACTCTCAGTTGATAATATTAATTGTTTTTACCAGAAGGAGGTAAATTTTCATGGCAGAAGCATGGAGAGGTTTTAAAAAAGATGGCCACTGGGATGTAGACGTCAATGTACGTAACTTCATCCAGACCAACTACACTCCGTATGATGGAGATGAGAGCTTCCTGGAGGGACCTACCGAAGCAACTAATAAGCTTTGGGGCAGACTTCAGGAGTTACAGAAGGAAGAGCGTGAGCATAACGGCGTTCTGGAATGCGAAACAGAGATCGTATCCAGTCTGACCGCTTATGGCCCTGGCTATATTGATGAATCTATGAAGGATCTGGAGCAGATCGTTGGTCTGCAGACAGACAAGCCTTTAAAGAGAGCATTCATGCCTTATGGTGGTATCAAGATGGCTCAGCAGGCTGCAAGCACCTATGGCTACGAAGTAAACGCTAAATATGACAAGATCTTCAATGAGTATCACAAGACTCACAACCAGGCAGTATTTGATGCTTATACCGATGAGATGAAGGTTGCTCGTCATACCCATATCGTTACCGGTCTTCCCGATACCTATGGCCGTGGACGTATCGTAGGCGACTACAGAAGAGTTGCTCTGTACGGTATCGATTTCCTGATCGAGCAGAAGAAGAAGGATAAGAAGAACTGCGGTACCGGCGTTATGACCGAGGAAATCATTCGTCTGAGAGAAGAGATCGCTGATCAGATCAAGGCTCTGCAGGGAATGAAGGAAATGGCTAAGATCTACGGTTACGATATTTCCGGTCCCGCTACCACCGCTAAGGAAGCTATCCAGTGGTTATACTTCGGTTACCTGGCAGCTATCAAGACCCAGAACGGTGCAGCTATGTCCGTTGGACGTATCTCTACTTTCCTGGACATCTATATTGAGAGAGACTTAAAGGAAGGCACCCTGACCGAGAAAGAAGCTCAGGAGCTGATCGACCATATGACCATGAAGTTCCGTATGGTTAAGTTCGCTCGTATTCCTTCTTACAACCAGCTGTTCTCCGGTGACCCCGTATGGGCTACTCTGGAAGTTGGTGGTATCGGCATGGACGGCCGTCATATGGTTACCAAGAACGACTATCGTTTCCTGCATACTCTGGAGAACATGGGACCCAGCCCCGAGCCGAACCTGACCGTTCTGTACTCCAGCGCTTTGCCTGATAACTTTAAGAAGTACGCAGCTAAGATTTCTGTGAATACTTCTTCCATCCAGTACGAGAACGATGACGTTATGAAGCCTATCTGGGGTGATGACTACAGCATCTGCTGCTGCGTATCCGCTACTCAGACCGGTAAGGAGATCCAGTTCTTCGGTGCTCGTGCTAACCTGGCTAAGTGCTTACTGTACGCTATCAACGGTGGTAAGGATGAGAAGCATCTGGACAAGGACGGCAAACATATGCAGTGTGGTCCTGAAATCGCTCCTATCACTTCCGAGTACCTTGATTTCGATGAAGTTATGCATAAATACGACATCATGCTTGACTGGTGTGCATCTCTGTATGTTAACATCCTGAACCTGATCCACTACATGCATGATAAATACTACTACGAAGCAGCTGAGATGGCTTTGATCGATACCGATGTAAGAAGAACCTTCGCAACCGGTATTGCAGGTCTGTCTCACGTAGCTGACTCCCTGTCCGCTATCAAGTATGCTAAGGTTAAGGTTATCCGTGATGACCAGGGTTGTGCTGTAGACTTCAAGATCGAAGGCGACTTCCCTAAGTACGGTAACGATGATCCCAGAGCTGATGAATTCGCTGTATGGCTGCTGAAGACCTTCATGGAGAAGATCAAGAAGAACCACACCTACAGAAATTCTGAGCCTACCACTTCCGTACTGACCATTACCTCTAACGTTGTATATGGTAAGGCTACCGGTGCTCTGCCCGATGGTAGAGCAGCTTACACACCGTTCGCTCCCGGTGCATCACCTTCCTACGGTGCTGAGAAGAGTGGTCTGCTGGCTTCTCTGAACTCTGTAGCTAAGCTGCCTTATGAGTATGCTCTGGATGGTATCTCCAATACCCAGACCATGGCTCCTTCCGCTCTTGGTCACAACCTTGACGAGCAGAAAGAAACTCTGGTACGTGTAATGGATGGTTACTTCGATCGTGGTGCTCATCACCTCAACGTTAACGTATTCGGTACCGAGAAGCTGTTAGATGCACAGGCTCATCCTGAGAAGCCTGAGTACGCTAATTTCACCATCCGTGTATCCGGTTATGCTGTTAAGTTCATCAGCCTGACCAAGGAGCAGCAGGATGACGTTATCGCAAGAACCTGCCATAAGAGTCTGTAATTCTTACAGGTTTTGAGATAATTGATGTATATGGGGCCGGGCAGTATTGTCCGGCTCCCTTTTTGGGTACACTATTCAGAACCATTAAATATTTTCGGATGCTCTTCGAATGCTTGCATTCGCAAGAGTATTTGAAAATATTTATTTGGCGAAGCCATCTCCATGAGCAAAAGGAAAGTTCCGAAGGAACGATTTTGCGAATGGAGTTCTGAATAGTGTTAACTACACTCACCCCTCAGCTGCCTGCACGGCAGAGAATGGAGATTATTACAATGATCAAAGGCAGAATTCACTCATTAGAATCCTTCGGCGCAGTAGACGGACCCGGAATCCGCTATCTTATTTTCCTCAAGGGCTGCAATATGCGTTGTCAATATTGCCACAACGTAGATACCTGGAATCCCGACACTGACAATCTGATGACAGCAGACGAGCTTCTGGATAAAGCAGAGCGTTTCCGCAGCTACTGGGGCAAAGAAGGCGGCATCACTGTCAGCGGCGGCGAAGCCTTATTACAGATCGATTTTCTGATCGATCTTTTCCGCAAGGCCCACGAGAGAGGCATCAATACCAATCTTGATACTTCCGGACAGCCTTTTACCAGAGAAGAGCCTTTCTTCTCCAAATTCAATGAATTACTGAAATATACTGATCTCGTCATGTTGGACATCAAGCATATTGATGATGAAGAACACAAGAAGCTAACCGGCCATACCAACAAGAATATTCTAGACTGCGCAAGATACCTTTCCGAGCAGGGTATTCCCATGTGGATCCGTCATGTACTGGTGCCCGGAATTACTGACAATGACGAATACCTGAAAAAGACAAGAGAATTTATTGATACTCTGGATACCGTCATGAAAGTAGAAGTTCTTCCCTACCATACTCTGGGTGAGTACAAGTGGAAAGAGCTGGGGATTCCGTACAAGCTTGAGGGTGTAGAACCGCCCACCGAAGAGAGGATCCAGAACGCGAAGAAGATTCTGGAGTTCAATAAATATAAATAAGCAACTGTAACTATTGATAAAAAATACTAAATAAGGCTTGTATTCAAAGCCCATTTATATTACAATACAAGTGGTTATATTGATAAATTTGTATCAAACAAGAGATTTGATACACGCAAAATAGGAGGAAAAGATTATGGCATTTGTTATTGGTGATGCTTGTGTAGCATGTGGAGCTTGTGAGGCACAGTGCCCCGTTGGCGCTATCAGCATGGGCGACGGAAAGTTTGAAATCGATGCAGATAAGTGCATCAGCTGCGGTTCCTGCGCAGGTCAGTGCCCTGTTGGTGCTATCGCAGAGGATTAATTCCTGATTCAGAACGTCCCCGGGAAGGCATTTCAGAAAATGAAATGCCTTTTCTTTTTTTCTGCCTTAATTTCCCTGCCGGTATTTTCTTTGTCTGCGATCTCTGTGGACTCTTTTTCCACTTTCGGCCTTCTCTCCTCTTTCTGCTGTTTCCGCAGTTGTCCCCTGGTCTTTTTCCGCAACAGCTCGTCCATCTTCTGATAGTACTCCTCACTGCGCTGTTCCAGTCTGCGGTCTCTCTCCTCTTCCCGTTCTTCTCTGCTGCGGAACTGATAATCCAGCTCCTTGACCATGCTTTCCTTGAGTTCCCGGCAAAGGTCCTGGTTATTCTCCCGTACTGCCTCACGGATCAACTGTTGCAGGATCCACTGGAGCCTTTTAGCCTTCTCTTCCCTGCTTTCACTCTGCAGTCCTTCCTTCTCCGGCACCGTACATATCCTCTCCTGCGGCTGTACCGGCATCTCTTTATCCACCGGTTTATCAACGATCTCGATGGCCATGTGTGGTGTCCGGACTTCTGCCGGCTCTTTCCGGGCTTCTACAGGCTCTTTTTCCCGTTCCTCCGGCAGTACGTCCAGCCGTCCGTCCTTTAATATCATTTTAATTGCTTTCAACTGTAATCCCCTTTCTTTCATACTCTTGATCTCTTTGAACCGTTCCACGTCTTCCTTCGTATAATAGCGGTGCCCCAGCTCGTTTCTTTTGATGGGCAGATGTAATTCCTCTTCCCAATAGCGAAGTACATGGCTCTCCACCTTTACCTGTTTTGCAGCATCCGAAATCAATAAATACTCTCCCATATTCTCTTCCTTTCCACATATCCATATATAATAAAAATACGAAAGAGAACAGGTGCGGGGAATCTCCCTCACTTGTTCTCTTTCGTATTTTATGTTCTGTATTCGTAATATACTTAGAAATCTTTTTTTCTGTCGTTTTCCAGATTGGCAAACTTGGTGTATTCCGGCAGCCATGCCAGCTGTACGGTTCCGATGGGACCGTTTCTCTGTTTGGCTATGATGATCTCCGAAATACCTTTATCCGGCGAATCGTGATTATAATAATCATCACGGTAGATGAACATTACCACGTCGGCGTCCTGCTCGATGGCTCCGGACTCACGCAGGTCAGACAACATAGGGCGATGATCCGGTCTCTGCTCTACAGCCCGACTCAACTGAGACAATGCCAGCACCGGTACGGACAGCTCTCTGGCGACTGCTTTCAGGGATCTCGAAATATCGGAAATCTCCTGCTGTCTGGAATCGCTGCTTCTTCCGCCACTTCCCGACATCAACTGTAAGTAGTCGATGATGATCATGGACAGACCGTTTTCCTGCTTCATTCTTCTGCATTTGGAACGAAGCTCGGCAATGCTGATACCGGGGGTATCGTCGATCATCAGCTTGGACTTGCCGATGACACCGGCACTCTCGATCAGTCGTTCCCATTCCTGGTCATTCAGCTGGCCGGTACGGAGCTTCTGGGCATCCACGCTGGATTCCAGGGAAAACATACGATTGATCAGCTGCTCCTTACTCATTTCCAGACTGAATATGGCTACCGGCAGATTCTGCTTAAATGCTACATGCTGCGCGATATTCAATACAAATGCCGTCTTACCCATGGAAGGACGGGCTGCGATCAGCACCAGGTCCGAGGGCTGCATTCCGGCGGTACGATAGTCCAGATCAATGAATCCGGTGGCAATACCTGTGACGGTTCCGTGCAGTTTGGAAGCCTTCTCGATCTTGTCCATGGCGTTCATGACTACGGTACGAATCGGTACGAATTCCTTGACGTTTTTCTTCTGTACCACTTCATTGATCTTGCTCTCGGTACTCTCCAGAATCGTATCCAGGCTCTCCTTGCCACTATAACAGGTATTGGCAATCTCTTCATTGGTACGGATCAGACGCCGGAGTGTCGCCTTCTCCGCCACGATTCCAGCATAATACTTGATATTGGCGGAAGTAGGTACTGCTGCAATCAGATTCGTCAGGAAATCCAGTCCACTGACCTCGGGAGGCACATCCTCCTTGGATCGCAACCGATCCTGTAAAGTGACAAAGTCAATGGGCTTTCCTTCATTGTTCAACTCTACGATGGTGTCAAATACCACACCGTACTGCCTGTTGTAGAAATCCTCTCCGGAGATCTGCTCTGTGGCGGCCGCAATGGCTTCCGCGTCAATGAACATAGAGCCGATGACCGACTGCTCCGCCTCTAAACTGTGAGGCATTATTCTTTTGATTACATTTTCATCCATTGCGGGCATGGGGTCGTCTACGCCTCCGTAACCTTCACCGTCAGCTTCGCTGCCACCTGGGGATGAAGCTTCACTGTTACCTCATAGGAGCCGAAGTTCTTCAGACTCTCCGGCAGCTGGATTTTCTTCTTGTCAATCTCGATACCATGCTGTTCCTTGCAGGCAGTTGCAATCTCTTTGGAGGATACAGAACCGAAGGTTCTTCCGCCCTCTCCTGCCTTGATCTTGACCACGACCTGCTTGGTCTCCAGCTCTGTTGCCAGCGCCTTTGCCGCATCCAGATTCTCCTGTGCCACCTTCTCTTCGTTTGCCTTATGGAGCTTCAGGTCGTTCAGATTCTTGGAGCTTGCCTCCACACCGATCTTCTTCGGTAAAATATAGTTTCTTGCATATCCTTCGCTGGCCTCAATGATGTCTCCTTTTTTTCCCAGCTTTTTTTCATCCTGAAGTAAAATAATTTTCATAGGATCAACCTGCCTTTCCTGAATCTTCTGTTTTATATGGTAAAACTTTTCAAACGGAATCCCTTAGATCTCACCGGATTCCAGCATGTCGTCGATGGTGTTCTTCAATACGCCAATGGCCTCTACCAGTCCCACGCCTTCCATCTGGCAGGCTGCGGTATTCATGTGGCCTCCACCGCCCATACGCTCCATGATGATCTGTACATTGACCTCATCAATGGATCTGGCGCTGACATAGATCTTGCCCTGATAATCGGTAAGTACAAAACTTGCCTTAATGCCCTTGATATTCAGCAGTTCGTTGGCTGCCTGCGCACCAATGATGGTAGGGCTGGGCAGATCCTCTGCGGTACACAGAGAGATTGCAAAGAACTGCTTGTAGATCTCTGCCTGACTGACAGCATCCGCCTTGGCCTTGTATTCTGCTGCATCCTCACGGAACAGTTTTCTCACACGGGTCACATCCGCACCGTTTCTGCGCAGGAATGCGGCAGCCTCGAAGGTGCGGACACCTGTCTTGGTCATAAAGTTATTGGTATCGATCATGATACCGGAATACATACAATCTGCCTCTTCCGTACGGATCTTGATATTGTCGTAGGTATACTGCAAGATCTCGGATACCATCTCGCAGGCGGAGGATGCATAAGGCTCCACATAAGACAATGTGGCATTCTCAATGGTCTCCGTACCCTGTCTGTGGTGGTCCAGTACTACGACGGATTTGCAGAAGCGAAGCAGATCCGGGCACTCCGTGATGGAGGGTTTATTGACATCCACCACCACCAGAACCGTATTGCTGCCCGCCATATCAATGGCCTGCTGGCTGGTAATGATCATATCCTCGTCATATTCCGGGTTGTTCTTAAACAGTTCTACCAGAGGCTGTACCGAAGTAGTAGCCTCATTCAATACAATGTGAGCCTTTCTGCCGAGGGTCTGGGCGATCCGGTAAATACCCACCGCAGAACCGAAGCTGTCCACATCCGGCATCCGGTGTCCCATGACAATGACACGATCCTTGCCGGTGATGATTTCCCGCAGGGCATGAGCTTTTACTCTTGCCTTGACACGGGTATTCTTCTCTACCTGCTGGCTCTTGCCGCCGTAGTAGGTAATGCTCTCCGGCGTCTTGATGACCGCCTGGTCACCGCCGCGTCCCAGCGCCAGATCAATGGCGGTACGGGCAAACTCGTAGTTCTGCGCATATGTCAGTCCATCCAGACCGATACCGATACTGATGGTCACCGCCATCTCGTTGCCGATGTTCACCGTCTTGACCTCTTCCAGCAGATCAAAACGGTTCTCCTGCAGCTGTGCCACTGCTTTTTTCCGCATGATTACCAGATACTTGTCCTTCTCCAGCTTCTTGCTGATACCATCCAGTGCCGCAATGTATTTATTTACCTTACGGTCGATCAAAGCAATCAGCAGGGATCTGCGGACTTCCTCGACGCTCTCCAGGGCTTCCTCGTAGTTGTCCAGATAGATCATGCCTACGGTCAGGCTCTGGTCATCCACTTCCTGCAATGCGATATGCAGTGCCGTCTCATCGAAGAGATACACAGCAATCAGGTAACCGTTATAGCCTTCCGCATCGATCATATCGCTGTGTTCCGCCATCTCCTTCAGAGAAATCTTGCGGAATTTGGCCACATACTCACAGCCCTCGTATTCCAGTTCATACTGTGCCTCGTCCACACCAGATTCGTCCGGAAGCCTGTCCCGGGTAATGGTAGGAAACAGGGAAGTGATGGATTTACTGTAGCCCTTGGGCTGATGCACCACATTCTCAAAAGCAATGTTGGTCCAGATCACCTTGCCGGAATCGTCCAGAAGGGCGTATGGCAATTCCAGATCCCGCAACAGTTTTCGCTGGATCTGACCATATTCCGTGGCAAAGCTGATCAGCTCGTTCATGATGATCGGCTTGTTGTAGAAATACAGCGTCAGGGTAATTGCAAAATAAAAAATCGTAAATCCGAAGGTAAGCAGTCCTGCACGGAAATCCAACATGAATACCGCCGCATCGATAGCCAGCAGTAACAGGCCCAGATATAGGGTAAACTGGATATATGTACGGATCCTGCCTTTCAGTCTGATTCGTTTTTTCATGAAAGAACACCTCTCAATATTTGCGTTCGACAACTTCTATTATAACAAATAATAACCCGCTCCGCCACCATATTATTTTGACGAATAGACAATATTCCTCTGTCAAATTTGTGCTTTTTGTCAGCTTTTCCGGACGGAGAGCCGTTCTCTTACTTACACAGTTCCCAGAAAGCCACTGCGCTGGCGGCCGCCACGTTCAGAGAATCCACACCATGGGCCATGGGAATGCACACCGTATCGTCACAGTCCGCAATGGTATCCGCTGCCAGTCCTTCCCCTTCCGTTCCCAGAATAATGGCAAGCTTTTCGACATTATGCAGTTTCTCATCATCCGGCCGCAAGCTGTCTTCTTTTAAAGCCATGGCTACGGTATGATACCCCATCTTCCGCAGCTGTTCCATGGTATGCTCCGGCCAGTCCTTTGTCTCCAGGATCGTCCACGGCACCTGGAATACGGTTCCCATGCTGACTCTTGACGCCCGACGGTACAACGGGTCACTGCAGCCTCCCGTCAACAATACTGCATCGATTCCCAACGCTGCCGCAGAACGGAAAATTGCGCCTACATTTGTGGGATTTACAACATTTTCCAGAACAGCAATGCGTCTGGCATTTCCGCACAAGTCTTCCATCTTCGGCAACGCTCTTCTGCGCATGGCACAGAGCATTCCTCTCGCCAGTTTAAAGCCGGAAATCTCCGACAGCACTTCATTGGATGCCACATATACGGGAATTTCCCCAGACACCTCTGCAATCCGCCCCAGGATTTCCCTGCCCTTCTCCGAATCCGCTTCCCGCTGTTCCATCAGAAGTGACAGCGGCTCATATCCCGCTGCCAGTGCCCGCAGAATCACATTTGGGCTCTCCGCAATGAACAGCCCCCGCTCTGGTTCATAATAATGAAAAAGTTGTACCTCCCTGCGTTCATTGTAGATCTCCAGTTCCGGTGTATGCAGATCAGTAATTGGTATTAATCTATGCTTATCTGTACTCATGCTTTTGCGATACCTTTTCTCCAATAATTTTCTCTTTTTATTATAATGGAGCATCCGACCCCCGTCAAACGCAACTGTTACCCTGTACTCGGCTCATGGTATACACAAAAAGACCAGCCGCAAAGGGCTGGTCTCTCATGATTGTCTTAATCTGAATTATTCAGCTACGTAAGGCATAAGTGCTACGTGACGTGCTCTCTTGATAGCAACGGTCAGTGCTCTCTGATGCTTTGCACAAGTACCGGTAATACGACGAGGAAGGATCTTACCTCTCTCAGATACATACTTCTTCAGCTTAGCTGTATCCTTGTAATCGATTACGTTATCTTTACCGCAGAATACGCAAACTTTCTTTCTTCTGCGCATGCCGCCTTTTTTTCTCATCGGAGAATCGGTCTTCTCAGTCTTATTAAAAGCCATTATTATTACCTCCTATCGGAATCTGTCAGGGCAGAGGCGGGTGTCAGCTCCGCTTGTCACTGAAACTTAGTTAAAGGGTAATTCTTCATCGATGCCGTCAGGGATGTTCATAAAGCCATCACCTGCTCCGGAAGGAGCAGGGGCATTATTACCACCACCAAAGCCAGCGTTCTGGTATCCACCGTCATTATTGCCGGCAGATGCGTTCTTACTCTCTGCGAACTCTACGTTCTCAGCCACTACATCAGTAGTATACACACGCTGTCCATCCTTATTGGTATAGCTTCCGGTCTGGATACGTCCTTCCACAACGAACTTTGTTCCCTTGTGGCCGTATCTCTCAATAAACTCACCGGTTCTGCCAAACGCTACACAGTTAATAAAATCAGCATCCGGCTCACCGTCACGCTTAAATCTTCTATCTACTGCTATGGAAAAACGAGCAATCGCTGTTGCGGTAGCTCCCTGAGAATATCTTACCTCAGGATCCCTTGTTAAACGTCCCATAAGAATTACTTTATTCATATTTCGCTTCTCGCTTTCTGTTTATGCCTCGTCCTGTCTAACGCATAAGTATCTGATCACGTTGTCCATGATACGAACACGGCTCTCGATCTCTGCAGGAACAGTGCTCTCAGCTTCAAATCTGATGAAGTAGTAGAAAGCTTCTTTCATCTTCTGAACTTCGTAAGCAAGCTTCTTCTTGCCCCACTCGTCCACTTCTGTGATGTTGCCGCCGAATCTCTCAACCAGTGCTTTGCACTTGTCAACAACGGCTGCTCTCTCATCATCCTCGATCTTAGCGCTAACAACAACGGCTAATTCGTACTTGTTCATGTTAGTTACCTCCTTTTGGTCTCTGGCCCATATTTTATATATGAGCAAGGAATAAAGTGTCTCACGAAGAAACATGATACCATATTCCTGTCCACTTTTCAAGATTTTTCAACGATTTCTTTCACATTTTTTTCTAACAGTTTTCTTGCGATCATGATCTGGTGTCCACAGCCCAGACATTTCAGCCGGAAATCTGCTCCCACCCGGAGTACTTCCCATTCTCTGCTGCCGCAGGGATGCTGTTTTTTCAGTTTCAATACATCTCCCACATTAATATCCATAACATTTTCCTCTTCTTTTCCTGTCTGTATCGCCACTCCTCCGCAAACATGTCGCGACAGAGGCCTGTGATTCTGTATTATAAATGGTTCGCCATAAAGTCCTTCACTACCCCGAAAGCCTCCCGCAGCAGGTTATTCGGTACGGTAACGGGATAAGTTCCCGCGGACAGTCCCTCTACATGGGCATAGCCCTGTTTTCTCGCAATAGCCAACGCCCGGAACATATGAAAATTGTTGGTAATAACCACAACACTGTCCTCTGATTTGTCCAGCAGTTCTCCGCTGAAGATCAGATTCTGCGTGGTATTCGTGGAAGCATCCTCCATGAGGATCCGCTCCGGATCGATCCCGGCGGTTTCCAGATATCCTTGCATTCCCTCGGCTTCGCTGATGGGTTCATTGTATCCCTGTCCACCGGACACGATGACTTTGGTCTCCGGATTGGCATTCAGATATTCTATGGCTTTATCCAGCCGTTTCTGTAGCATATAACTGGGGCCGGAAGTCTTCCACTGGGCTCCCAGTATGATCACATAATCCGCACCTTCCTGCGCCGTGGCATGGAACTGACTGACGATCATCCCTTCTATAATAAGAAGCAATACCATCCCTGCCATCACAAGACTCCGGAATGTAATATGCAGCCATCGGGGGATCCAGTAATATACGGTTCTGTGGGTCAGCACCCATGCCCATGCGGCACAAAAAGCACCAATCACACCCCAGACCAGGAAAAAGTAGCTGCCGAAGGCAACAAAAAGACCGATCCCCACACAGTACAGCAGACACAGCACCGCCAGAACATATAACGCCCTTGCTCCGTAATGTTTTTCTCCCACGCCTCTGCCTCTGGGATCCAGATAGATCACTTTTTTACTTTTTTCCCTCGGAATCAAGTGGTTCCTTTTCATACTGCCTCCATTCTTTCCTACGATCTATTGTAGCATATCTCCTACGGCAGTCTCAATACCACATATTTTAGGGTTTTCTTAATTTTTTCGAAAATTTTCTTTACCAGACACTGATTGACTTGTCACTCACCTAACACTATGATGTAATTAACATACTACTTCTGAAAAAAGAAACGGATGGAAACCTTATGCATACCACATTATCCAAAAAAGATTTTTCCCGATATCTGCCCTTCCTCCTGCTGGTGATGACCGTTTTCCGCGTCCTCGCCGGACTGAGGATTCCTTATATGATCCTGGCAAATCAGCGCTATGATGACCGGCTGCTGTTCGAGAATGCTTACGATCTGCTGAGCGGCGTGTGGCTTGGCAGCTACGATTCTTATACACTGGCAAAAGGAATCGGCTATCCGCTGTTTCTGGTACTGGCGAAAAAGCTGTGCCTTCCCTACTCTGTTCTGCTGTCACTGTTGCAGGCGGCCGGTGCATGGCTGTTTGTCCGCGCAGTGTCTGTGAGATGGCAGAATCCCTATGGGCAGGCAATTTTCTATCTGCTCCTGTTGTTTTCCCCCATCAGCCTCACGCTGTTGGTCACGCAGCGGCTGTACCGCATGGCAATCGTTCCGGGAATGGTCCTGGTGGTATTTTCCAGCATGATCGGACTGACTCTGCGCAAAGAGCTCCCCTTGAAAAAACAGCTGCCCTGGGCATTCCTGACCGGACTGACTCTTGCCTTTTTCTGGCAGATCCGGGAGGATTCCGTCTGGATCCTGCCGTTTATCGCCGTTATGACGGTATGGAACGTGGGTTATGTAATTCTGGTCCTGCATAAGAAATTAAACACAAAGGCACTTCTGCTTCACTGCCTGACCATGTTATTGCCACTCCTTCTCCTGTTCGGCGCCAACACCGGTGTCTCCGTCGTCAACCGGATCCACTACGGTGTTTTCCTGAACAACGACCGCACGGAGGGAAATTTTGCAGAGCTGATGTCCCTGTTGTATCATCTGGACAGCAATACGAGAACCAATCCCGACATCTGGATCTCCCGGGATACTATTGTCAGAGCAGAAGCAGCCAGTCCCACTCTGCAGCAGATTCAGCCACTATTGGACAGTTATACCGAAGACTGGGCCACAAGGGATGGTGAGATTCCCGGCGATCACTTCAGCTGGGTACTGCGGGATGCGGTACAGGACTCGGGAATTGCCCCGAATGCCGTCAGTGCACAGACCTTTTATGGCAACGTCCTCTCCGAACTGCGGGCAGCCGTAGCCAGTGGCGAGCTGACCGAAAAGACGGACGGTGCCCTCTATTTTTCCTCCCAATCCCGTGGCGTACTGCCGGAAGAAATTCCCGGTATCCTCAGTGATACTTTGCAGAATATCTGGAAAATTGCAGGATACACCGATTGTGCTTTGAGCAGTTCCGCCAAAAGTGCCGGCCGACTGTCGGATATCCGTCGTATGGAATCCTTTGCCTCCTGCCTGACCGTGTACCCCACACTGTCACAGTTTCAGGCTGTTGATTATGATTCCATTGAGGATGAGACCTTATATGATTTCAATGAGATCTACAGTTCCGGTATGGTATCTCTTCTGAATAAGAGCAACGCTATCTATCAGTTGTTGGGACAGCCCATGTTCCTGCTGGCACTGCTTGCCCTTTGTGTGCTGACCGCCCGCGTGATCCATGGACTTTTCCATGGGGACACAAAAGATCTCGAACTGTGGATCCTGACCTGTGGGATTCTGCTCAGTGCCGTTCTGCTGCGTTTCGGCTGTGGCCTGTTCACCGCATGGTTTTCCGAAGACATGCAAAAGTTCATCAACAGCTTCTATTCCTGTGGCGTCTACATTCTGCTGCAGATGTTCAAATATCTGGCGGTTATTACTACTGCCGCCAGCCTGCAACCGATACGGAAACAATATTTTCAAAATTTTCGTAATTCTCATAAGGAAAAGGAGGAATAACTTATGGAAAATTTGAACAAACAGATTCAGGAATTGCAAAAGATCATTGATACCTACGGCAATATCGTATTTTTCGGTGGTGCCGGTGTCTCCACCGAGAGTGGAATCCCGGATTTCCGAAGCGTGGACGGACTGTATCACCAACAGTACGATTACCCGCCGGAGACGATTTTAAGTCACACCTTTTATCGTTCCCACACGGAGGAATTCTTTCGTTTTTATCGGAATAAGATGCTCTTCCCCAATGCACAGCCCAATGCCGCCCATAAAAAACTGGCAGAACTGGAAGCTGCCGGGAAAGTCCGGGCCGTGATCACCCAGAATATCGACGGACTGCATCAGGCTGCCGGAAGCAGGACCGTACTGGAGCTCCACGGCTCCGTGCTTCGCAATTACTGTGAAAAATGCTATCAGTTCTATGGAATCGACACGATCTTAAACAGCACCGGTATTCCCCGCTGTGAAAAATGCGGTGGTATCATCAAGCCGGATGTGGTTCTGTACGAAGAGGGACTGGATGAGAAGACGTTAAATGCCGCCGTCAGATACATCCACGAAGCAGATGTCCTGATCATCGGCGGCACTTCTCTGGCTGTCTATCCCGCAGCCGGGTTAATTGATTATTTTCAGGGTGATAAGCTGGTGGTCATCAACAAAAGTGCGACCCCCAGAGACAGCCACGCAGATCTCCTGGTTCAGGGCCCGATCGGGGAAGTATTTCATTCGATCCAGAATCCGTAAGTGATATCCTGTTCTCCGCTGATATGATAAGCATCTTCCACATCAGCGCCCCAGCTGTTGATACCACCCACGCCCCTCACTGCTCCCAGGATGGATACCACCGTCCTGCGGGCAGGAGGTAGTTCTTCGTGGTGCATGGCATTTTCCAGTTCCTGTGCCGTATAAGGCAGGCAGGAAAATGCGAAGTATTTTCCCTCCTCCGCGGTTATTTTTAAACGGCTGCTTCTTTCTCCACGGTCTGTATTATCCAGGGAAGTCTTCCTAACGATCTCCAGCCATTTGGTCTGCATATGCATCCCACAGTCCTGAGGCACCATATAGGGTGTCACCGGCAGGCCCTGTACTTCATACACACCGGGAATTCCTCCTGCCATACGGTCCGGATAGGTCTCTCCGGACAATCCTTCATAGGTATACCTCTCCGCTGCGGTGGGCATCAGGAACCGCATTCCGAATACCGGAAGCTCCGGCAGACCCTGTTTTCCACAATAATCTGCCTGCACATGGATTCTGCCATCCGTTTCCACCGTATAAGTCACTGTCACCTCCGTCACCGGAACTGTCGGTGTCTTATACGTATAGACGATCTCGAATCTGTCACAGGTCTCTTTTCCGGTGTATTTATTATTCGCCGGTGCCAGCGGGATGGCAATCTCCTGCCCATCCATCCGGGCCTCTACCCGGCTGCAGCGTACAAAACGATCCGCCGCGGACCATACCGCACTGCGGAATGCGAATCCACACCCTCTGTCATTATCCGTGACCGCGCGCCAGAACGCCGGTCTGGGAGACCTGTACAGCCACTCTTTGCCATCCTTATATAAAGACTCCATGCCTCCGGAGCCCACGGAGAAAATATAGGAAAAATCCTGTCCCTGTATACCGATAGTCACATCACCGATTACGATTCTGAGTGCCATAATAATATCTCACCTCCTGCATTGCCGGTTTTTCACTACGGTCTGCGAATAAGATTCCATTTCCCGAGAATTCATAATCACTGGGTCTGTCATCAAAGTCTCCGCCATAGCGCAGGACTCTCCGTCCTGTGACTTCATCTTCCACCCAAAGCGCCTGGTCAATATAATCCCAGATAAATCCGCCCTGATACATTTCAAAGCGGTCCAATAATTCCATATAGGACTTCATTCCGCCCAGAGAATTGCCCATGTCATGCATATATTCGCATAACAGATAGGGTTTCTTAGGGTCATGTTCCAGATAATCTATAATCTCCTGCGGATATGCATACATCCGGCTCTCCATATCGGAAATCACATCCTCATATGCCTTGTTATGGAAAACGCCCTCATAGTGCACCAGACGCAAGTCGTCTTTTTCCTTGAAGAACTGCTGCATCGCAGCGATATCATCCTCGGCATAAGATTCATTTCCCAGGGACCAGAACAGGATTGACGGATGGTTCTTATAACATTCAAAATTCGTTCTGGCGCGGTCCACTACCGCTTCCTTCCACTCCGGCAGGGAACCCGGTACATTCCAGGAGGGTTCTGTGTCACCCATCTTCTGCCAGGAGCCGTGGCTCTCCAGATTCGTCTCCGCCATCATGTAAATACCGGCTTCATCGCACAATGTGTACCATTCCATGCGATCCGGATAATGACAGGTACGGACGGCATTGATATGGTTACGTTTGAAGCATTCGATGTCCCATTTCATGTCTTCCAGGGAAATACACCGTCCGGAAGCTGCATTCCACTCATGGCGGTTCACTCCACAGATCACCAGCCGCTCGCCGTTCAGTTTCATCACTCTATCCGTAGGATCCAAAATAAAATCCCGGAAGCCGATCTTATAAGGCACCACTTCCGTCACTTCACCCTCACTGTCTGTCAGCGTGATCTCCAACTGATACAGATAAGGATTCTCATGACTCCAGGGTGTTACTTTCTCTGCCAGTTCTTCCTTAAGATGCAGAACCTGCTCCGCCTGGGGCTGTAAAAACTCGGTTCGCGTAAGCAACGCTTTCCCCGCAGGATCCGACAGACGGATCTGCATTTTGCCCGGGTGCTGTCCCGCATCTGTGGCAGATACTTTTACAGTCAGATCTAAAGTGCCCATTGCATCCTGTACGCTATAATTAGGCTTTGCCCAGAGATCTTCCACATGCCAGCCGGGCTTTGCATAAAGCTTTACACTGCGGAAGATTCCGAAAAAGCGGAAGAAATCCTGGTCTTCGAGAAATGCCGCCGTACTGCGCTTGTGCACTTCCACCGCCAGCAGGTTATCTTTTTCCTTAATATATGGTGTCAGATCGAATTCCGAAGGAGTAAAACTGTCTTCCGCATATCCCACGAAACGGCCATTCAGCCAGACATACATGGCCTGCTCCACACCTTCAAAACAGATAATGACTCTCTTTCCCTGCAGACCTTCTGCCAGATGAAAACGCTTCCGGTAAGAACCTACGGGATTATACTCTGCCTCGCTGAAAGCACCTTCTGCCAATCCTTTTCCCAGCGTGTAAGCCGGGCGGCGGTAAATTTTGCCCTCCCAGGGATACATGGTGTTGATATAATGAATTTGGTCATAACCTGCCAGTTCAATATGTCCTGGCACACGGATCGTATCGAACTGCGCACTGTCAGCATTTTCCCGGTAGAAATCCACCGGACGGCTCTTCGCATTCACCGAATAGGCGAACTCCCAGTTTCCGTCCAGAGACTGTACCAGGGAGCTTCTGCCCTCTGCCGCTTCTTCCGTATCCTGATAGACCGGATGATCACTGTGGGCTGGCAGCTGACCGACCCGGAACACCTTCGGATCGTCCAGCCATCTGATATCTGCTTCCATTTTGGTCCTCCTTATTTATCCCTTTTCTATTATAATAATTGTGAATTTTCTTCCATGCAACAAATATTTATCTCTTCGGAAAAACAGATTCCATGATACACTGCCCGGAAATCAAGATTTTTGTGGCAGCATATGTGAAAATATGTTAATCTGTAAAAGTATTTGCCTTATATCCACAAATGATAGGAGATTCTGTTTATGTTATCCACAATTGAAGCAGTCAACAGTGTTGTTAACAATTTCATCTGGGGTGTTCCCGCCATGATCTGTATCATCGGCGTCGGTCTGTATTTAAGTATCCGGACGCGTTTCCTGCAGATCCGCAAGTTTCCCTACGCCATGAAGGTGACACTGGGACGTATGATGAAGAAAAAGGAAGCCTCCGATGGAGCCCTGACACCTTTTCAAGCGGTATGTACTGCTCTCGCCGCTACGGTAGGCACGGGTAACGTAGCCGGTGTTGCAGGTGCTATCGCTATCGGCGGCCCCGGTGCGGTATTCTGGATGTGGATTTCCGCATTGCTTGGTATGTGCACTAAGTTCGCCGAGGTAACTCTTGCAGTTCATTTCCGTGAAACCAACGCCAAGGGCGATCTGGTAGGCGGACCCATGTATTATATTAAGAACGGACTGGATAAAAAGTGGCATTTTCTGGCGTATTTGTTCGCCGCTTTCGGTGTGCTGGCTGTGTTCGGTACCGGTAATGCCACACAGGTCAACACTATCACTACTGCCATTGATTCTGCTCTGAGCAGCTTTAACGTACTGCCTGCAGATGCTGTGAAGCTTGTCAACCTAATCATCGGCGTGGCACTGGCGATCATCATCGCCCTGATCCTGATCGGCGGCATCAAGCGTATCGGCAATGTTACCTCCAAGCTGGTTCCTTTCATGGCGATCATGTATATCGTGCTGGCACTGGGTGTGATTATTTTCCATATTAAGTCTGTACCTGCTGTATTTGCTTCTATTATAGAAGGTGCTTTCCATCCCGCTTCCGTGACCGGCGGTGTGGTGGGAAGCTTCTTCATGAGCATGAAAAAGGGCGTATCCCGCGGTATCTTTTCCAATGAAGCCGGTCTTGGTACCGGATCCATCGCCCATGCCTGTGCCGATACGAAGAAGCCGGTAAAGCAGGGTTTCTTCGGCATCTTTGAGGTATTTGTGGACACGATCATCATCTGCACCATGACAGCTCTGGTCATCCTGTGCAGTGGCGTGCCTGTGAATTACGGCGAAGCTGCCGGTGCGGAACTGACCATCAGCGGATTCACCACTGTCTACGGCAGCTGGATATCGATCTTTACCGCTGTGGCGATGTGCTGCTTCGCTTTCTCCACCATCATTGGCTGGGGACTGTACGGTACCAGATGTATCGAATTCCTCTTTGGTTCCCGTTCCAACATGCCTTTCATGGTACTGTATTCCCTTACAGCTATCGTGGGCGCGACAATGAACCTCGGACTGATGTGGAGCATCGCCGAGACCTTCAACGGTCTCATGGTCATCCCCAACCTGATCGCTGTCTTCCTGCTGTCCGGTGTTGTAGTGAAACTGACGAAGGAATATTTTGCGAAAGAGAACGGGTAATATCTGAATGGGATTTGCGTTATGATCATTGAATAAATGATGTAGTTCTTTCGTTCGATAATGACAGTGAATTGAAAGTTAGCGAAATATCCCCGTAGCCCTTGGCAGGGTATAAGAAACGCGGCACGCTTGCGCTCTGTCGCAGAGCGTAGCGGTACATAAGCGGTCACAGTACGACCGCTAAGTACCGACGTCTGCTTACGGCACTGCTTATTCTTATACCCAGC
>OGRB01000022.1_pt1 | contig 143910 bp, 136 predicted proteins | sample 1553371 | NCBI WGS metagenome assembly OGRB01 (sample SAMEA2580027, study PRJEB22360) | human gut metagenome | reverse complement strand
TAACGGCTAACGGCCGCCGGAGGCGACTCCAGGGATAGTGCAACAGAAAATTACCGCCATTATATGGTAAGGATGGAAAGGTGAGGTAAGAGCTCACCGGAGGGCAGGAGACTGCTCTGCCGTGTAAACCCTATTTGAAGCAACACCGTGGTAGGACATTATACGCTTGCTCGGCGTGTCCTTAGGAGGTGGCATCGAGCAGATTCGGTAACGGTCTGCCAAGATAGATGGCTGTTCACGACAAAACCCGGCTTACAGACACAGTCGCATATTAGGGCACCTTTTATGGGTGCTTTAATATTATTGTCGAATTTTAGCAATTTGTACAAATGTTATGCACATTTGCAATTAATTTAAAAAATGCATTGCATTTATGCTGCTATTTATTGTACTTTGCTTTATGCTGAAATCTATTGAAATTGATTTCAGCCGACTGATTCGACACATAGTAGAGTTTTGAAATTAATTTGAAAGGTGTGTAAAAATTTGAAAACAAAATCAAAAATACTCAGCGCAATATTGAGCGTGAGCATCCTGTCGGCAAGCCTATCTGCCTTTGTATCCGGTTCACTCGGTGTTCAGGCGGCAGAAAGCTCGCCAACCGTATCGGCTAATAAGTACAAACTCAAAGATAATATTCAGGACGGTGTAATTTTACATTGTTTTGACTGGACTTATAACGATATTAAGGCTGAATTGCCTAAAATTGCAAAAGCCGGATTTACAAGTATACAGACTTCTCCGGCACAGCCAAACGGAACAGGTACTTGGTATTGGTTATATCAGCCAATTTCATTCAGTATCGGAACAAATGGTGTCGGCACAAAGGCTGAACTTCAGTCGCTTTGTGATGAGGCAGAAAAGTACGGGATTAAGATTATTGTCGATGTTGTCGCTAACCATTTGAGAGGCGATCACAACAACATAGACAACGATTTAAAGCCATCCGAGTATTGGCATACCTTCGGCGGAGGTATTGACTGGAAAAACCGTTGGCAGGTAACACACGGCTCGATTGGTATGCCGGACATTGCAACCGAAAATCCATATGTTCAGCAAAAAGTCTGCAACTATGTTCAGGAACTCAAGTCGGTAGGTGTTGATGGACTTCGTTGGGACGCTGCAAAACACATTGGCGTTCCGAGCGAGGGTGACGATTTCTGGAAATCGGTAACACAGTACGGTCTTTATAACTACGGCGAAATTCTCGGTGGTCCTGATGACCGTTCGACAGGCAATGAAGACATTATGAAAGAGTATACCGATTATATTTCTGTCACAGACAGTAACTACGGTAAAGAACTCCGTGATTCGTTTAATTCGGGCAAAGCTCCTACTTCAAGCGGAAACTGGAGTGAAAAAGGCATTTCAAACGATAAGCTTCTTTATTGGGGTGAAAGCCATGATACATGGTCAAACAACAAAGACTGGGGCTTTTCAAATGAAATGAGTCAGAATGTTATTGACCGTGCTTATGCGGTTGCGGCAAGCCGTAATAAAGTTACTGCTCTTTATTTTTCCCGTCCTTCTTCAACCAACAAAGAAAGTATCAAAATGGGAGAAAAAGGCTCAACTCATTACACCAGCAGTGAGGTTGCCCAAATCAATAAGTTCCATAATGCAATGGACGGCAAAGCTGATTACTACACCGTGTCAGACGGTTGTTCTGTAATTACCCGTAAAGACGGCGGTGCTGTTATCGTAAAAGGCAGCGGAAGCGGCGAGGTATCGGTAGAAAACGGCGGCGGTTACGCAAAACCGGGTACATACACAGACGCTGTTTCAGGCAATACATTTACAATTACATCAAGCACCATTTCAGGTACAATAGGTTCATCAGGTATTGCAGTAGTCTATGATGCCGAACCCGAAGGACCTTCAGCGTCAGTAACTCCGGGTTCAACAAACTACAATACAGATGAGCTCACACTTACGCTCAATTGCAAGAATGCAAAAAATGCTCAGTATTCAATTGATGACGGTGCATTTGTAAACTACACAAACGGTCAGAAAATTACAATCGGTACTAACCTTGCTTACGATACTGTAACCACAGTAACAGTAAAAGCAAGCGACGGCAAGACAACATCCGATCCGGAAACATATACATATACAAAAGTAGACCCGAATGCCGTAAAGGTTGTTGCTTATGATAACTCATCAACCAAGTGGTCTAAGGTCAATGCATATTTCTGGAGTGATGATAATAAAGAAATGACATCGTGGCCGGGCAAGAAAATGACCGACAAGGGTAATAATATTTTTGATATTGAAGTGCCTGACGGTGCAAAATATGTAATCTTCAACAACGGTGACAGTCAGACAGATGACCTCAGGATTGCAGACGGTAATAAAATTTACAGCAACGGTTCTTGGCAGAACTATTCGACTGTAAAACCCACTCAGCCGACAACAGCTCCTTCAACGACAGTCCGTCCTACTACAATCGCAACTCAGCCTACCACAACTCAGCCTACCACATCACAGCCTGCTACAACACAGCCGTCTACAACTCAGCCGGTAACAGAGCCTTCAAACAGAATTCTTATCGGTGATGTTGATTTAAACGGAACATTTACAGTCTGTGATTCAACAGAGGTTCAAAGATACATTGTTAACATATCGACTTTAAGCGATGAGGCTCTCATTGCGGCAGATGTAGACAAGGATTCTGTTATTTCTGTAAAAGACGCAACTATGATTCAGGCTTATATCGTTAAGCTTATTGTTGAAGACTCATACTGCGGTACTTACACAGAAAATGTTGCACCCGCTCAGCCTACAACAAATGTCACAGAGCCAACAACTGAACCGACTTCAATTCAGACGAAGAATTATGTTTATTTCAATAATACGGAAAACTGGTCAACAGTAAATGTCTATGCATGGAGTTCAACAGATTCGACTTATATGAGCTGGCCCGGCAAGGCTATGGAAAGTATAGGTAATAACACATACAGATTTGAACTTCCGAATGGTGCAGAATATGCTATATTCAATAACGGTTCAGCACAGACAGGTGACTTAAAAATCCCCGATGTAAATATGATTTACTCAAACGGACAGTGGAGTAAATACTCCAAGTAAAATTTAACAAGTTTATCTAAGAGCCGCCCCGCACAATCAAGCACATTTTGCTGTTTTGATTTTTACTGTCGGGGCGGTACTGTTATTTGTTTAAATCACAATACAAAATAAACGGTTCATCACGATTTTTTGTGGGATGGTGAACGGACAGAAGAAATAGATAGCGGATCAAGGTAAAGAAGAAGTCATCATCACGGTAACCGTAGCCGATCTTGTTGTTGAAACCTTCGAACTTGCCGGTGCTGATTTGATATCATCTAAATAGAGCATAGCTTTCTTTCCTCCATTGTTTGTCTTGCTAACTACAATTCTGGAGCTTCCTGTGCTCTTTTTCAATACTTACTTTTGACTATCCCACATTTTTTCGTAATGAGGGTAAAAAAGCAATGTTTCCATTTGTTCGGAAACATTGCTTTTGTTAATTTTTTACTTATTACTTTAATTTTGTATCTATATATTCTATGTACGGTTTGCGATTATAAATGCTGTCTTGGTGATTTTTATACCATTCAAATTCTTCTTTCAATCCATCATATAAAGATACTGTATTTGGCATTAATTCATTTTGTTTTGTTACATCAAGCACATATTCGTAATCGTAGAAGCAAAAATAATCTCTTTGCGGAATATCTTTCGACACGCTTACAAATTCAACTTCTCTGCCTGCCGCTTTGTAGCAAAGCTCAACCCATTCTTTTATTGTAACGGTTTCTTTGTTTCCAACATTAAAAATATGATTACTTGGGTGCTTTTCTATTATTATCTCAATAAATTTACAAAGGTCTGACACATTGAAAAATTGCAATTTCATATCTCCGTTTTCAGAAATGTAAAATTTTCTGTCTAGAATAGCACAATCAAAGGGAAATGCTTCTCTGTACAAATTTTCATACATACCGTAAAAATACGGCGGACGAAGAATATACGCATTTTGGACAGTATCAAGTAAGTATTTTTCTGCATTGAGTTTGTTAATTCCGTAATCGCCCCAGACAGAATTTTTACCGCAAGTTTGATTTTCGGTAAACGGCTGGGGATTATTTTCGGGATAAACCGCACTTGAACTGATGAAAATGTAATCATCAAACGAAATACCTGACTTTAAAAGAGCCTTTATATGCTCATCAGTGTACGCTGTGATATCAAGAATTAAATCAAAGTGTTCGTTAGCAAACTTGTTGCCAAGATTTAATCTGTCGCAATTAATCAGATGCACACCTTGTGATTGAGGTCTGCTGTTTCTGTTTAGAACAAAAACTTCCTCGCCTTTACTCACAAAATGCTCGGCTGCATATCTGCTTACAAATGTTGTTCCGCCTGTGATTAGAATTTTCATACCAAAAACTCCTTGAATAATATTTGCATCACCGTATGGTGATAAACAGCATTAATTATCTATTCAATTTTTATTCGATTTTTCTATAATTTTTTCGGCACATTTAATGCCGTCAACTGCGGCGGAGATAATTCCGCCTGCATAGCCTGCACCTTCACCGCACGGATACAGTCCTTCAATAAGTACACTTTCGAGTGTATCTGTTTTTCTCATTATTCTGACGGGGGAAGAGCTTCTGCTCTCAACGCCCGTCAAAACAGCGTCACCGTCATCAAATCCGTGTAACATTCTGCCCATTTTCACAATGCCCTGAGCCATTGAAGTGCTGACATATTCAGGCAAAATCTCGTTCAGATTTGAAAATTCATAATTCGGACCGATACTTGGCTTTACATCACCGAGATGTGTGGATTTTCTGTTATTAAGAAAATCGTCAACTCTTTGTATGGGTGCATTATAATTTTCACCGCCGGCAACGAATGCTTTTGATTCAAGCTTTCTCTGTAAATACATTCCGGCAAGCGGATGGTCGGATTCATAATCATCCGGGTTTATTCCTACAAGCAACGCTGAATTTGAATTTTCGGCATCTCGAGCAAATTCACTCATACCATTGGTGCAAAGTCTGTTTTTTTCGCTTGATGCATTGACAACCTTGCCTCCCGGACACATACAAAATGTATACACACCCCGTCCGTTATCAAGGTGTGTACTCAGCTTATAATTTGCCGAGCCGAGTTTTTTATTGCCCGCAAACCTGCCGTATTGTGCCTTGTCAACTTTTTCACGAAGATGTTCGATTCTTGCTCCTACCGAGAAAGGCTTTGCCTCAATCGGCAACTTTAAATCATAAAGCATCTCAAAAGTATCTCTTGCACTGTGACCGATTGCAAGAATAACATTGTCTGTTTCTATAATTTCATCGCCGTTTTTGGTTTCAACAGTTATAGATTTTAACTTGTTATCACTAAAAGCCATTGAAACAAGCTTCGTTTCAAACATAACCCTTCCGCCGAGTTCAATAATCTCGTTGCGGATATTTTTTATTGTTCCTTTTAGCATATCTGTTCCGATATGCGGCTTTGCGTTATAGAGAATTTCATCGGGTGCGCCGTGGCTTACAAATTCTTCAAGCACCTTGCGTTGTCTTATATCTTTTGTACCTGAATTCAGTTTGCCGTCAGAAAATGTTCCCGCACCGCCTTCACCAAACTGAACATTTGAAGTTATGTCAAGCTTACCGCTTGTCCAGAACTTGTTCACATCGGCAGTTCGCCTGTCAACATCACGACCTCTTTCAATAAGAATTGGCTTTGCACCGCTTCTTGCCAGAATAAGAGCCGCAAACAATCCAGCCGGACCTGCTCCGACAACAACGGGGGAGGGCGCATTGCCAAATTTCATCTGATTATATTCATACTTTTTCGCAATTTGAGCGTTACCGCATTTTTTACATACCTTTTCCTCGTTGATATTAAGTTCAGCGTCAACGGTTGTAAGAAAGTAGATACTGTCCTTTTTTCTTGCGTCAACCGATCTGCGAAAAATCTTACAGCTTTTTATGGATTTTTCTTCAATCCTCAGCTGTCGGGCAACTGCCTTGCTAACCGATTTATCATCGTAGTCAAGGCTTAAATGTATATTGTTCACTCTGATCATAAATTTTCTCCTGCAATAATTCCGCCGGCAAATGCAAAATGAAGATTAAACCCTCCGCATTCACCGCAAAGGTCAATCGCCTCACCGCATATAAAAAGATTTTTCACAATTTTACTCATCATAGTGTTTTCGTCAATTTCTTTGCCTAAAACACCGCCCAAAGCACATTGTGCGTGTGAGAAATCTTCTTTTCCGCTTACTGTAAATGACATCGATTTTATTGTTTTGCAAATTCCTGATACATCGTCTTTTGAAAGCTTGGAACAAATCTTTGACAAATCAACTCGGCTGATTTTCAGAATTGCCTGTCCGATTCTCTTTTGAAAAATCCCTGTCAAAAGCTGTTCACACGGCAAATCAGAAAACAATGATATATGTTGTCTGATTATTTTAATCAGCTCATTTTCCGAATAATCGGGCAATAAATCAAGCACTATTTTGTCGTTTTGTTTAGCAAACAATGAAAGATTGAACACGCAAATTCCCGACAACGAATTCTCGGTAAATTGAATTTCGCCTGTTTCTTCCTTGATTAATCGACCGTGTTCACCGTATAACTGTGCCTTGCCCGTAACTCTCAGACCTTTTAATATTTTCAGAACATCGCTTTTAACCTTAACAGGGCATAAAGCAGGGGAGAACGAAACAACCTTATGACCGAAATTTTTAAGATAATCAATTGCACTTGCGTTTCCGCCAAGCTTAGGTGCGGCTTTTGAACCGTTTGCAATCACAAGTTTGTTACATATGAAATCGTACTTTTTCTCGCTGTCATCAGACGAAATTTTAAAACCGTTTGAAACTTTTTTTATAGAATTGACATTCTGTTTTGTGAAAACATCTATTCCGAGTGTTTCAACCTGTAAGCGCAGAACATCCAGAACAGATGCGGCGTGTTTGCTTATCGGGTAGTATCTGCCCTCGTTATCGTAAAAACTTAAAAGACCTAAGTTTTTAAAAATATTCGCCATCTCATCACCGCTGAATCTTTCAAAAATTTTTTTACTCTGCTTTTTGAAAGAACCGACATATTTATCGGGAGATATACAGTGATTTGTCAGATTACATCTGCCGTTGCCTGTTGACATCAGCTTTTTGCCTAATCTGTCATTTTTTTCGATTATTGCAATTTTCTTTGAACGGTCATGTTTCTTTGCTGTGATTGCACACATAAGTCCCGATGCACCGCCGCCGATTATAATTGCGTCATATATATTTTTCTTTTCCATTTTATAAATTCACCAAAAAATAAGGGCAGCGATGTGCTGCCCAAAATTATTTACGGAGCAAAAATAAAGTTGATTCCGTTTGCAACAAGTACCGAACCGATACCCATTATAATACCTGCGATAACAACACCGCACATAACGGCTATAACGCTTTTCTTAAATCCGAGGTCAAGAATACTTGCCGCAAGTGTTCCTGTCCATGCGCCTGTGCCGGGAAGAGGGATGCCTACGAAAAGCATAAGTGCAACAAACATTCCGTTGCCTGCTTTTGCCTCAAGTTTTCTGCCGCCTTTTTCGCCTTTTTCAAGACAGAAAGAAAAGAATTTGCCGATAAACTTCTTATCAGAACCCCAAACAAGAACCTTTCTTGCAAAGAGGTAGATAATCGGAACAGGGAGCATATTGCCTAAAATGCAGATTACATATGTCCAAAAAAGATTTAAGTCATTTGCAACCGCAACAGGCACAGCACCTCTGATTTCTACTATCGGAACCATTGAAATAAAAAATACTATTAAATACCACATATTTGCTCCTTAGAAATTATATTTTGCCAATACCTGATAAGTATAACAGATTTAAAAGTTTTTTTCAATATTTGAGCAAGATAAAATCTTCCATAATAAAGCCTTAAAATTTGATTTATTTATACATTATGATAAATAATTATTCAAAAGTTGACATTGACTGAATAATCTGTAAAATATATTATGGAGTGATTTGATGAAAACGAATTCCTGTTCAATGCGATTCAGAATAATTATGTTTGTTTTGACCGCGTCAGTGATTGCATTTGCGTTTATTCATTCTTCAATGCCGTCAGTTGAGTCGGCACAAGAGAGTGAAAGCGTCCTTGATTTTGTCACAGTAATTTTAAAATTATTCGGAATTGAGCCGAATCTTTCGGACCACATAATCAGAAAGCTTGCTCATTTTACGGAATATACCGTGCTCGGAGCAATGCTCTGTTCATGTGCCTATTCATTTGACCGAATCAAGCCGATAAAATTTGTACCCTACACCGTTTCTATCGGACTGTTTACCTGTTTTGTCGATGAAACAATCCAACTTGGGGTTGAGGGAAGATCGGGACAGGTGAGCGATATGTGGATTGACTTTTTCGGTGTGTTGCTCGGTACGGCTGTAATGCTTGTTGCATTTTGGATTTACAGGAAGATACGAAAGATCAACTAACTATATGTATGCGAATAAGAAGGGAATCAGTATGGGAAATATGGAAAATTCAGTTAAGTCCCATGAAAATAAAATGGGAACTATGCCAATGACAAGGCTCATTCTGACAATGAGTCTGCCTGCAATTTTTTCAATGACAATTCAGGCAATGTATAATGTTGTTGACAGTATTTTTATCGGCAATTATGATGCAGACGGACTGACCGCAACTTCGCTTGCGTATCCTCTGCAAATGCTTTTGATTGCGTTTGCAGTCGGTACGGCAGTCGGTGTAAACTCGTTTGTTTCAAGAAAATTAGGGGAGAAAAATTTTGTTCAGGCAAACGACGGAGCAACGCACGGTCTTGTAACCTGTATTTTTAATTATGTAATATTTTTATTGCTCGGACTTTTTGCGGTTCGCCCGTTTATGGCAATGTACACGCAGAATGAGGCTATTCTAAATTACGGAATCCAGTATCTGACGGTTGTACTTTGCTTCTCGTTCTTTTCAATTGTACAGATTATGGTTGAAAAAACGCTTCAGGCAACAGGTAATATGATATTCCCGATGTTATCCCAGCTTTTCGGTGCAATTGTAAATATTATTTTTGACCCGCTCCTGATTTTCGGTATAGGAATTTTCCCTGAAATGGGCGTTCTCGGTGCGGCAATTGCTACTGTATTCGGTCAATTTTGCGGTATGGTTTTCTGTCTTTGCATTCTTTTCTTTAAGAATAACGAAGTTAAAGTTTCGTTCAAACATTTCAAATTGAATGGTTCTACATTAAAATCTATCTATGTTGTAGGCTTTCCGTCAGTAATTATGCAGTCAATTGGTTCGGTTATGATTATCGGACTTAATGCAATTCTTGCTGTTTCGGAGGCTGCCGTTACTGTTCTCGGTATATATTATAAATTACAGAGCTTTGTATTCATGCCTTGTTTCGGACTCAATCAGGGCGTAATGCCGATTATCGGTTATAACTACGGTGCAAGAAAGAAAAAGAGAATGTATTCCGCTTTAAAGCGCGGCATCATCATTGGCGTAATTATTATGGCGGTCGGCACAATTCTTATGTGGACAATCCCCGAACAGCTTATTGCTATGTTTGGCGGCACACAGGATATTATGGATATCGGTGTTCCTGCATTCAGAATCATCAGCCTTTGCTTTATTCCTGCCGCTGCCGGCATTATCTTTACAACACTTTTTCAGGCAGTCGGAAAGGGATTGCGCAGTCTTATTATGTCATTCTGCCGTCAGCTTGTACTCATTCTCCCGATTGCGTGGGTGCTTTCTATGGTGTTTGATTATACAGCCGTATGGTATGCTTTCCCGATTGCGGAATTTTTCTCGTTAATGCTTGCAATTGCATTTTTTGTCAACCTTACAAAAGGCGATTTCAAAAGCCTTGACCAAAAGATTGAATGACACAGTTAAATTTGTTCACCTCATTGCATATATTGCATTGAGGTGATTTTTTTGACAGAAAATAATGATAGCAGAAATACCATTACATATGACGATGACTGGAAATCTGTTTCGTATTCGGAATACCCTAAGGTATCGGAGGAGCTTGATTCAGATGAGGAGGATGTGAACTCTTTATCGGCTGAAAATAGTGATGAAAAGAAAAATTCTCCGAAACAGCTTGTGATAACAATTCAGCTTGTGTGTTGTATCCTTATAGCTCTTGCGGCTTTTTTGCTTAATTTATTCGGCGGTGAGGTCTATGCCGCAACACGGGAATGGTACTATTCAAACCTTGAAAAATCCGTTGTTTTTGATACGGGCGATAATAAAATAGATTTATCAAACCTGTTTACTGCAACAAGCGATGAAGTTTCGTCTGCTGAACATTGATTTTACGGTTTCGTATTCACTCGTTTGTCTTGGAGCAATATGTGTGATACTGAATATATTTTTAGGATTTCTATGTTGCGTTATGGCTGTGATTATTCATGAGTGCGGTCATCTTTTTGCAATGCTCATTTGCAAATCTCCGCCTGATAAAATCAAAATTTCGCTGTTTGAAATCAAGATTACCAACTCTTCAAGGCAGTTAAACACAACCCGTCAGAACATTTTTATAATTTTTTTCGGACCTTTAGTCAATTTTATTTGTTTTATTCTGTTTTATCTGTTATACTTATGTAATAGTGAATTTTTATTGCCGATTGCCATGGCGAACCTCTGCACGGGACTTTTTAATATGCTGCCGGTTATGTCGCTTGACGGAGGACAGCTTATGTATGTTATTCTGTGCAGAAAATTCTCGGAAAAATCAGCCGAAAGAATCATAAATATAACTGCTGTTATAATTCTTTTTCCGCTGACGGTACTCGGCTTTATGGTTTTGCTAAATTCAAAATATAATTTTTCGCTGTTGTTTGTGTGTGCGTATCTCATTGCGTCACTTTTATGTAAAAACAACAGGTACTACTGACGGAGGATTTCTATGGTCAGCAAAGAAGTTGAGAAATTACTTCTGAAAGTTCAAAAGCCGGGAAGGTATGTCGGCGGTGAACTCAACGAAGTAATCAAGGATAAAAAGAAAGTAGATTGCAGATTTGCCTTTTGCTTTCCCGATACCTATGAAGTAGGTATGTCCCATCTCGGAATGAAAATTCTTTACAGCCTTATGAACGCTGTGCCGTACATTTGGTGCGAAAGAGTTTTTGCCCCATGGGTTGATATGGAAGAAGAGATGATAAAACACAATATCCCGCTTTATGCGCTTGAAAGCGGAGATCCCGTGTCCGATTTTGATTTTATCGGTTTCACTCTCCAGTATGAACTCAGCTTTACAAATATGCTTAATATGCTCAGGCTTTCGGGTGTGCCGATTAAAAGCTGTGACAGAAAAGAACTTAAAAACATAGTAGTTGCAGGCGGACCGTGTGCCTGCAACCCCGAGCCGATTGCAGATTTTGTCGATATTTTCTTCATCGGTGAGGGTGAAGAGGTTGACCTTGAGGTTATTGAACTTTTTAGAAAGTGCAGAGCTGAGGGTAAATCAAAACAGGAGTTTCTTGAACTCTCATCTAAAATTGAGGGTGTATATGTTCCTGCACTCTATGATGTAACATATAACGAGGACGGCACAATCAAGTCATTCACTCCAAAAGGAGATGCTCCCGCTAAAATCCACAAGCGTATTATGCTTGATATGGACAAGTCGTTCTATCCTGATAATTTTGTAGTTCCGCTCGTTGAGATAGTTCATGACAGAGCGGTTCAGGAAATTTTCCGTGGCTGTATAAGAGGCTGCCGTTTCTGTCAGGCGGGCATGATTTACCGTCCGGTCCGTGAAAAATCTCCCGAAACTATAAATAAACAATGCAGAGCATTATGTGATAACACGGGTTACGATGAAGTTTCGCTATCTTCACTCAGTTCAAGTGACTACAGTCAGATTGTACCGTTGCTTGACAAGCTGAATGAGTGGAGCAAAGACGAAAAAGTCAGCATTTCACTTCCGTCACTGCGTGTTGACGGCTTTACAGATGACATTATGAATAAGATTAAAACCGTACGCAAGAGCGGACTTACCTTTGCTCCGGAGGCAGGCAGTCAGCGTATGCGTGATGTTATCAATAAAAATGTTCGTGAAGATGAACTTTTGCAGACTTGCACAACTGCTTTTGCAGGCGGCTGGACTACGGTAAAACTCTATTTTATGATTGGTCTGCCTACCGAAACAATGGATGATGTAGCCGCAATTGCCGGCCTTGGTCAGTCTGTAGTTGATGCATATTACAAATGTCCCGAAAAGCCAAAGGGCAAGTCGGTGCGTGTAACCGTGTCTGCATCCTCTTTTGTACCAAAACCGTTCACCCCGTTTCAATGGGAACCGCAGGATACAATCCCTGTTCTTCATGAAAAGCAACAGCACATCAAGGACAGTATTACAACAAGAAAAATTCAGTTTAACTATCACGATGCCGATACAAGCTACCTTGAGGCAGTATTTGCAAGGGGTGACAGAAAACTTTGTAAGGTAATGCAGCTTGCATGTGAAAGAGGCTTTCATTTTGACGGTTGGAATGATTGTTTCAGCCTTGAAAAGTGGCTTGAACTCTTTGATGAATGCGGTGTTGATCCGTCATTTTATGCAAACAGACGCAGAAGCTTTGACGAAATTCTTCCGTGGGATCATATTGACTACGGTGTAACTAAGGATTTCCTTATCAGAGAATGTAAAAAAGCGTACGCAGATACAACAACACCGCATTGCAGACTGAAATGCAATAACTGCGGTGCGGCTAAATACGGAAAGGGTGTGTGTTTTGAAAAGCGTAAGAATATGGTTTAAAAAAGATTTTGAATGTCGCTATATTTCGCACCTTGATCTCAATCGATGTATGCTCCGTGCATTGCACAAGAGCAAAATCCCTATCTGGCATACAGAAGGATTTAACCCACATCCGTTTGCAACATTTCCGTTGCCGCTTTCGCTTGGTTTCAGAGGTGTAAACGAATGTATGGATGTCAAGCTTGAGGATGAAAGCTTTCAGTTTGAAGAAATCATCTCAAGGCTTAACGGTTGTCTGCCCAGAGGACTTCGTGTGTTTGATGTAACGGAACCCGTTATGAAAGCCGGAAAGATTGCTTTTGCATCATTTACAATCAAGATTTCCTGTGACGGTGAAAACTCCCGTACAGTATGCGAACAACTCAAAGAACTGCTGACAAGCGAAAGTATTGAAGTTGAAAAGAAATCTAAAAAAGGCATAAAAACCGTTGACATAAAACAGGGTATAAAGAGCTTTGCAGTAACCGAGAAGTTCGACTTTGCAGAACTTGATGTTGTTTTGTCGGCAGGCAGCTCCGATAATGTGAATCCGAATCTGCTTATATCGGCTTTTGAAAACCGTTTTTTGGTTTCCTGTGATACCGACATCACAAGAAATGACCTCTACAACGCAGATATGGAATTGTTTAGATAGGTGAATATATGTTTGAATTTACAATACGAGAAAATGATTTTTTAAACGGATTTTTGGATTTATTGAGTGACTATGTAAATAAGTCGTATAAGTTTACCATGTCGTACCTGACAAGCCCTCTTTTGTCAGATGTGCGTGAGAGCGAAAGACTTGTTTTGCTTGTAGTCAACAAGTCTGTTTTTCAAAATATGTACAGCTTCATCAAGCTGAATGACAGTAATATGCAGTTTGCATCATTTTCCTGTCTTGAAACAGCCGTGAACTCAATGCGACTTTACAATGTCCTTGCTATAAATCCGGATTATATGCACGAATATATTACCGGCGGAAACTTTTCGCTTGAAGTATGTGAAAATGAAATTTCAGAAAAACAAAAAAAATACAAGAAAGGTGAAGAGGAGTTCTCACTCCGTGAGTTTGCAACCGGACTTGGCAAATTCAATTCTTTTGAATTGAAAAATGCAGCTGTTGCGTCACAGCTTGTTGACGGCAATATCTTTCTCGGACTTTCCTGCGGCAATGAACTCGGAGAGGATTTGCAGGATGAAGTCAGAAAGAGTATGATCGGTGCATACCTTTCACTTTCAAAGCACAATAAAATGTTTTTTAACGGCGGTATCGACGATACTCTTGAAGAGCTTGAGGACAAGCTCTATGCAAAGTTTCTTGAATATATCAGAAAGTTCTCATAATCTTTTTAAACTTTCACATTACTTTACACAAGCGTTCAATTTTCTGTCACATAAGACAGTTATTATATGCTTGTAAGTTAAAGATAAACAAAAAACACTTTAACTTCACATGGATAATGCTTACAAGAACTTTTCATAGATTTCCTCTCTAATATGTCGAAAGACACAAAGGTCGGCTTTTCTGCCGACCTTTTTAATTTATCAGGTGTTTTATTATGAATTACTACTCCCTTAATAAATATCTCAAAAATACATTCGGTGAAAAGGTGTACAAAATTTCGCTGAACGGTAATATGACCTGTCCGAATCGTGACGGAACCCTCGGAACAAGGGGCTGTATTTTTTGCAGCAGGGGAGGCTCCGGAGAATTTGCCTCCGATGCACTTCTTCCTGTTCACGGACAAATCGATCAGGCTAAACTGCGAATAAAAAAGAAATCCGACTGTAAAAAGTTTATTGCATACTTTCAACCGTTCACAAATACCTATGCGCCTATTGAATATCTTGAAAAAATATTTACAGATGCAATTTCTGAACCCGACATTGTTGCCATTTCAATCGCAACCCGTCCCGATTGCCTGGGAAATAATGTGTTAGGTCTTCTTGAAAAACTAAATAAGATAAAACCTGTCTGGGTAGAACTCGGATTGCAGACAATTCATGAAAAATCGGCAGATTATATAAGAAGAATGTATCCGCTATCCGTTTATGACTCAGCTACAGAAAATCTTCATAAAATTGGAATCAATGTAATTACACACATTATTTTGGGACTTCCGAACGAATCTAAAGAAATGATGCTTGAATCTGTAAAATATGCAGGCAGTAAAACCGACGGAATTAAACTGCAGTTGTTGCATGTTTTAAAAAACACAGACTTGTGTGATGACTATGAAAGCGGAAAATTTGATGCGCTTTCAATGGAAGATTATATTGATATTCTTTGCGATTGCGTTGAAGTGTTGCCTGAAAATGTTGTAATTCACCGTTTAACAGGTGACGGGGATAAAAAACTGCTCGTTGCACCCATGTGGAGTGCCGACAAAAAGCGTGTTTTAAACTCAATCAACCGTGAATTTGCAAAGCGTGATATCACGCAGGGAAGAAGGGCAAAGTAAAAGACTCCCGAATTAATCATCGGAAGTCTTGTTTTCAAGAGTATTGTCGTTGTGATTTCTCTCTTTTTCAGCTTTCTTCTGAGCTGATTTTTTACCGATTGCATACGCAACAGCCAATATAGCCAAGCATCCCGCAGTTATGCCCATTCCGGCAAGGAAAAATTTTATTTGCTTATCTTTAATGGGATTGTAATCAATATATTCGTCATCTGAGGCATTAACAGTTGTAGGCTCGGTCGGGTGTTTACTTTTACCGCCCTTTCCTGTAGCTTGCGTGCTGTTTTTATTGCTTGACGAGGAACTTCCGCCGCTAACCGTTCCGGACGCATTTTTATATATTTTGATACACGATGCAGTGCAACTTCCAACATCCATAAAGTTCACATCGGAATCAACACATTGATTTACCGTGTAGTCAATATACGCAGTACCTTCTTTTATTGTTTTGAAATCAAGCGTTAAGACATCGCTTCCGCCGGAAATATTCTGTCCTTCAGAATTAAGAAAAACAACTTTAACCTTGCCGCTTTTCTTGTTGACCTGAATTTTTGAGCCGTTATTCACTGCTTTAACTTTTCTGAATTCGATATAATCGGGGTCATATGTAAATTTAAAAGTTGCGGCAGAAAGTCGATTGCCGGAATTTGCGGAAAGTGCAACACTGAATAGTCTGTTTGGCTTCATATCTGCATTCTGCATTTCAAAACTTACGCTTGCGGTTGCAAATGCACTTGTTAAAGATATTTGCAATAAAGCTACCAAAATTAAAATAATAGAAAATAGTTTTTTCATAGTTCGCCACATAAAATTAAAATATTTCAAAATCTCACTTGATTTTTCTGATTTCATTTGATATAATAAACAGGTCGTTTGGAGAGATGTCCGAGCTGGCCGAAGGAGCATGATTGGAAATCATGTATACGGTGAACACCGTATCAGGGGTTCGAATCCCCTTCTCTCCGCCATATATAAAACTGAGCAAACAAGCCGATGTTTAGTATTTATCGGCTGTTTGCCTGTTTTTTTAAAAACATTTTTTGCGTTAAAACTTGATTTTTTGTGCTAAAAATTGATTTTTTGATTTAAAATCCAACACGAAATCCAACACGAAATTATGCTTTCTTTTGATTGTTCGTTTCTTTTGAAAAATTACTTTCAAAAATGTTGATGATTTTGGTGTTCATTTCTTCTTGCTTATCTCTTAGAGTGTGTTGATAAATATTTTGAAGAACTGACACAGATTTCCAACCGCCTATTTGAGCTATATGTTTATCAGGAATACCCATTGCGTGAAGCTCTGAGGCGAAGTAGTGCCTTAGTTTGTGGAATGATATATGAGGTATGTCGTTTGTATCGACGAGCTTATTAAAGGCATTAGACAGTTTAGTTGGGGTACAACCGAAATATTTCCATTCTCGCACTTCTTTTAGGATATGCGGGGGAAGAGGTACAAATCGGTTTCCGGCATTAGTCTTTGGTGGTTTAATAACAACATTATTGTCTTTGTCGTAAACAGCGGCTTTGTTCACGGTGATACCTATATCTGTAATGTCATCGGGAGTTAATGCGCAAATTTCAGAGCGGCGAAGGCTGCCCGAACTTGCAAGTAATATAGGCACACGGATAAAGTCATTTGCATTATCAAGCAATGTATTGATTTCCGCAGTTGTTGGTATTATATACTTTGGTTCAACCTTTTGTGGCAGTCTTGTTGTGAGAGTCAATTGAGGTTTATATGCTCCCAATACAGCGGATAACAGTCCGTGCGAATTTCGTACAGATTTAGGAGAATAATCGGCAGACATCTCATTGACTGCCATTTGTATATGCTCTTGCGTTATTACGCTGAGCTTCATCGGCATAAGGCTTTTAAAGTCATTTCGTAAATTCTTCTCGTATCCGTCAATGGTTGAGGGAGCAAGAACAGAAGATTTACTGTCAATGTATCGTCTGTACGCTTGTGCAAGAGTCATATTAGTGTATGTCAGCTCTCTGTTCTCACGATCGTGCGTGAACTCCATTGCCATATACTCGGCTTCTTTTTTCGTTTTGGCGGTAAACGATTTATAATGCCATTTACCGTTTTCGTCTTTGTAATCGGGAACTAAAACACGATAGTTGCCCGATTTCAGCTTTTTGGCTTTTGCCATAATATCATCTCCTGTAATGTGGTATCGGCTCTTGTTCCACCAAGTAAAAATGCCGACACCATTTTATACCATCCTCGTACTGTTCCCGCAGTACGGGGATTTTTTATTTAATATTGATGCTTGAGAGCAAATTCAAGATAATCTTTGTAAGTAGGGTCAAGTCTATGTCTATAACAACTTTTGATAAAATACGCAAGTTGTGTGAAACCGTCCTTTTTTTGATGTTCAGCGGCATACTTTGCAGGATAAGTAAGAATTGCATCACCATACCACACAGCAGCTATTTTTATATAATGTAAATCATCAATTTTAGAACTACTAAATGAGCGATTGTGTAACTCATAGAGTGCACAAAATCGTTTAACAGAAGTTGATTGAACAAGATATTCAATTTTATGATGTTCAAAATCACGGTCAGTAAAAGCAAAATAAACAAGATTGCTTGAATAATCAAGTTCACTCGTTGATTCTTTAGGAAGTGTCTTTAATCTAATAAAGTCGATATATTTATGTCTAAAATCGTCATAATCAAATGTTTTAATTTGTAAAGTTTCCATTATTGTTGCAACGGTTTTTCTGTTTGGAAAAAGTCGATTAAATTGGCTTGGATTTTCAGACATACTTCTAAAAAAAGTAACTATCCAAGGTGCAATAAAAAGAATATTAAAAGCCTCAGGATGTGATTTCCATAACTTTGTCGTAAAAAAAGCCATATACATTGCTATAATGACAAAAACTACAGCAAAGTTAGTATAATAGGTAAAAAAATATTTTATATCTTCCCAAGCATCTTTAAAATTAAATCTACTTTGAATTAAGATATATATATATGCTATCAATAAAAAGCATATAGACAAACCCACAGTAATTCCAAAAAATTTTAATATTTCCATATCTACCTCTCATTTCTTGACAATATATGTCAATTGATATAAAATAATATTTGAGAGGTGCGTGTTTATCTCTTACCCTATTTTTAGCCGTCTGTTGGTGCGAACAACAGACGGTTTTCTTTATATACTTGCTTTTTTTATCCATAATATTTACGAGGTGATTTTTTTATTATGGATTACAAAAAGTATCAGAAGTCCCGAAATATGTCGTGGGAAATCCTGCTGAAAGGAAATGTACGAGAACTGCCTGTTAATATCGTTGAGTTGTGTCACAAGCTTGGCATCGCTGTTAAGTATTATGATAAGTTGGAGCAAGGCAATGACGGTAAATGTACGGTCATAAACAAACAACCTATAATACTTGTACGGCAAGAATGTAACAGACAACGAAAACGCTTTACCGTAGCTCACGAGCTCGGGCATATACTACTCGGCCATGTCGGAAAATATGAGCTTGTTAACCGAGAAATTTCACCAACTGACAACCCAATTGAGCAGGAAGCGAATGTTTTCGCAAGCAGGCTACTTGCACCTGCGTGTGTACTATGGGGATTAAAGGTCCAAAGTGCTGACGAAATATCTCAGCTGTGCGATATAAGTCCAACTGCAGCGGAATACCGCTGGCAACGAATGAAGGAACTTTACAAGCGGAACAAGTTTTTAATTGCTCCGCTTGAACGGGAAGTTTTCAATCAATTTCAAGAATTTATTTCAAATCATCGACATCTGGCAAATCCATAAGTCTTTTTAAATCGTCGTCGGTCACGGTTGTTTCCTTAAAACTTCCGTCTCGGGCGGCGGTTTTTATTTGATATACCTTATTAGTATAGTTGCCACTGCCTAATAAATCTTCTGAATATTCAAGAAGTTTATTTTTCCCCAAATTATTTAATGCTTCATAGTTAGCAATCAATTTTTCTTTATGTGAATTTGATTCATCATCAAAGTTTACAAGCTCCGAAAAATTAACATCAAATATTTCACACATCTTTGCAACTAATTCTATATCGGGAGAATTTTTGCCTTTAACCCAATTAGTAACAGCCGCTTGCGATACACCTAATAATTCAGCAAATTTCTTTTGAGAAATATTTTTTTCTTTGAGTAAAGAAATTATATTACATTGTAATCTCTCTCGAATATCACTCATTGATTATCACCTCAACATTATATTAACACGCAAAATTCAATTTGTAAAGATAATTATTAAGAATTTCTTAATAAAATTTCTTAAAAAGCTATTGACAATTAAGAATAACTTAATTATAATAAAGATGAATTAAGAAAATCTTAATTTTTAATGAAGAAAGGGGGCTTGGCTCTATGGTATGGAAAGCTCTTGCCAAATATATAAATGAGCGAGGAATCATGCAAAGTCACCTTGCTCAGGTTACCGGAATGACTACTCAGCAGATTTGTAACATTCTCAACGGCAAAAGAAAACTTGATGTGGAAGAGTACATAAATATATGCAGAGCATTGGGTGTGCCTTGTGATTATTTCATTGAGCGTAAAACAGCATAAACCAAAGAACCGACCACATTACATAAAACCAAAGTAGGGGGTGAGAAGAATGTTTGCTAAATACATTAAAAGTAGGAACTACAAAAAAGGTAAACACGATGTTGTTATACGCTTGAATAATTTCAGTAGTGACAATCAAAAAGAAGATGTGATATGGGAAATAAAACAATTGATGAACCGTATAAACCATACATCCGAAAGTAAGATAAACTACAAAATAAAAATCGGCTGAACATAAAGCTCAACCGATTTGATGTTATCAGTTATTCGACACTGTAAAGAGAATCATATGAGACATCAATAGGGTCGGTGTCATTACAAGCCTCTATAAATAAAGAAGTTGGTACATCATATTTAGGGTCTTGTTCCAAAATTGACAAAGTTGCATAAATCATGCCGTCATCTTTCATCAACTTTACTTGTTCATATAATTCTGAAACCTTAACTTTAATCGCAGACATATTCTCACCTCCTCTCTGATTATAAATAATATCACGAGTTGAGATGAAATACAAGTTAAGTAAACAGCGTAAAGAACCGATACCACATTACAGGGAAATAACTGCAAGGGGGTGAGAAGAATGGCGGAATCAATATTTATTATAGTGATCGCATTTATGTATATGCTTATATACATAGATAAAAACAGATTAGAAAAACGACTTGATGAGCTTGATGAACTCGATGAGGGGGCTCGCATAAGGAACAGCCTCTTCAAGGAATCGTTTGAACTTATTTTCTTTTTTCTCGCCGGCTTTATTATTGTTACCAAGATTTTTGAACTTGTCTACCATTAAAATAAGCAAATTTTCAGCAAGTTCTTTACTGCTTTTGAAATCAATAGGCAGGCATACGGTGACGGAAATGCTGTCGGGAGTGAATGAGGCGGTAATATAATCATCATTCTGTGAAAAATCAAATGTAAAAAAATCAAAGGCTTGTACATTAAGATTTTTAGGAATGTCATTTATATCCGCCGAAACGGTTGTGTTATCGGAACAGTATGTAAAGGTACATTTGCAGGAATCAAAAGGGACACGGCTTTTTACAGTGTCATAAATCTCAGACAATGTTTGAACAGTAAATTTGTTATAGCTGTCTGATGACAGCGGTGCAGTAGCTTTATATTTTGTGTTCATAATCAAACCTTCTTTCGGTTTTGATTATAACATAACGGTCAAGGGAGAATCATTATTTATGAATGAAATCAGAGTAAGAATTAAAGACCTCATCAAAGAGCTTCAAATGTTGCAGAATGACGGCTACGAATGTGCCGACCTCACAATTGAAGAAGCCGAAGAAGGCATTCCGGCTTGCATTATGCTCAGCGACTACGGCTGTGTATTTGAATGCAAAGACTGACAAAGGGGTGAGAGAATGGATAATCGTAACATCACGAGTATTGTTATTAATTACGATAACGGCGAAATAGAAACCTTAAATAAAGGTGTAGTTGTTGGTTATGATGAAATCGACAACGAAAAAACTATCAAGGTCAGCTATCGTATGTGCGATATTAAAGGCAACGAGTTAGCAATGGTTGTTAAATCTATTATTGCGTTGGGCAACAAACTCGGAATGTTTGACAATGGGGGGGGGAGATGACAATGAAGATGATTAAAGTAAAAATTGATACCTTAATCAGTAAACTCGAGGAGATCAAGGCAAGCGGACACGAAACGGTGCATTTGTCTATTGTTGAAGGTGTGCCAAGGCACAAAATCCCTGCTCATGTTGACCTTGATGCAGACAAGGATTTTCGTTGTGTACTCGAGGTGAGAAAGTGAGCCGAATTACAGTAAGGATTGATGACCTAATCGGTCAGCTTAACGAATTAAAACGAGATGGTGTTGAAAAAGTTTTGCTTGAAATTGAAGAAGGTGTTGCAGAACCAGAGGAGAATTGTCCGAACAGGATAAATCTGATGTCTGCATATAATCCGGGCGATTATTGGGCAGAAGTTTATGAAAGCGAAAGCAACTAAAGCAAAGTCGATACCAGATTACAGGAATAAATAATGAAAGGGTGAGAAGAATGCCAAGAAAATTAGCTAAGCCCGATGACCAAATGAAAAGGCAGCTGATTGCCAATATACAGTATGAGGCAGAAATCAGAAGTATTGACCGTGAAGGACAGGCTCTTGTGGCACATTGCTCCGAGGGAACCTACAGAAAAAGAATTAAAGACCCGGGTACTTTTACGGTGGAAGAGTTGTCAAGGCTTGCCAACAAATTTGGCATACCTATTCAGAACCTTTTCAAGGCAAGGGTGGTGTGTGATGAATGAATGACAAAACACTTGACGAACTCAATGACATGGCGAAAAGGTGGATTGACGGAGAGGTCAATCATCTTGAAGTTGTATCATTGAAGCTATTTGATAGGTTATTGGTACTGGAACTTGCCAACGCATACAGTATGTGCAAGGTCGGTTTGCTCAGTGAAAAATACACTGCCGCATATAAATTAAAATTCTTTCAGGAGTATCGTGAACTAAAGCTCAAGACAGAACATTTGCTGGTACAACAGGAACAGCAGATCGACTCGGTGAGGAGTGCAAGCGTAACGCTTTCGGAAGTTTGCAAGGAGTACGGTAAAGATGAGGTTGACCTCGTTAAACTGTGCGAGTTGCAGGCAAAGGCAATTGATGAACTGACACGGGAGAATGTACATATCAAGCTGTGGAACTCGGTCAGAGCATACAAAAAGCCTAAAGATTACGCAAGACGGCATATGAGCAAGATTGTTGATGAGCTTATAGAACGGTTTGGATGTAAGGTGCCGTTTGAACAGGTTGTTATGTCATATCTCAACACTTGCCTTAAAGACAACCGCAGAGAGATGTGGGAACAATTGACAGGCGACGATTACCCCACGAAGGCTAGACAGCAGTTGCCGGTTAAGGACGGTAACGCAAAAGGTGAGCTGGAATCAATGAAGAAACATTACGGTGTGAGAACCCAAAGAAAAATTGTAAAGGAGAACAATGAAAATGATTTTCAGAAACTGGAAGAGCAAAAGTGAACTCAAGAGAGAGGTGGTAAAGAAGGAAATTAATATTAAGTACCTCACCGCCCTCAATGTAATTGGCGATGACATTGCGAATGTACAGCTTGATATTATTGACCGACTCAAGGCAGAGAACAACGAACTCAGAGCTGAGATTGAAAAGCTCAGAACGGAAAATCTGACACAGGGCTTTGAGTGTGTCGGAGTATCGGTTATTTGATTGTAAGGAGATTTTTGTAATGGAAAGAAAACCGACATTGACTACGATTGCAATCGAAAAATTGCACCCACACCCCGACAACCCTCGTAAGGTTCTCGGGGACATTGATGAGCTTGCTGAAAGCATTAAGGCAAGTGGCATTCTCCAAAACCTCACGGTTGTGCCGATGAATGACGATTGGACGGAGTTTACTGTTATCATCGGACACAGAAGATTAGCAGCGGCCAAGCAGGCAGGATTGACTGAACTGCCGTGCGCTGTTGTCGAGATGACTGAAAAGGAACAGTTATCTACAATGTTGACCGAAAATATGCAGCGGTCAGACTTAACCGTATATGAAGAAGCAAAGGGCTGTCAGCTGTTGCTCGACCTCGGTGATACGGTTGCAGAGGTTGCCGAAAAAACAGGCTTTTCCGAAAGCAAAATAAGGCGGAGAGTCAAGCTCTGTGAGCTTGATGAAGAAGCTTTCAAAGAGAGCCAAATCCGACAGCCAACCTTGCAGGATTATGACAGGCTGAATCAGATTAAGGATATTGAAGTAAGAAACGAATTGCTCAAATCAATCGGAACGAATAATTTTGACAATCTTTTGTATTCTGCTGTGCAAAAGCAGGAAGCTGACGAAGAAAAAGAAAAAATTGAAAAGCTCTGTCTTGAACATGGAATGATTAAAGCACAGAAATACAGAGAAATTCCAGACAATTACGAATACACAGGAATATTCGCACTCAAAAATTTGATAGGTAAAGACTTTGCGGACGGCAGAAAAAGATATTTTTATTTTGCTTACGGCTCAAACGTCTACATTTACGCAGAGGCGTTAGAAAAGCAGGAAAAGAACAATGCCGAAGAAGAAAAGCGAAAGCTTGAAGAGCAGAGATGGGACGAGCTTGAAGAACAGGCGGAAGAAATAGACGAACGCTGTGAGGCTCTCAGAAGAGGCTTTATGCTTGATACGAATTTCAATGACAACAACAAGAAGCAGGAGCTTGTGAAATTTATAGTCGCCCAAGTGGCGACAGGCGTCATTAACAAGGCACACAGATTTGGCGAAGTAGTCGAGAATCAAGATGATGAAAACACGGACAGCTACATCAACGAACACTGGAGCGATAACAGCGGTAGAATGCTTATGGCGGTGGCATACGCTTTGTGCCAAAGAACTTATGAAAAATTAAGCTTTATTTATGTAGACTATAACAGCAAAACGATCAGCCGAAAAAACAGCCCGGATTTAAACAAATTTTATGCTTTACTCTGTAAACTCGGCTATGTGATGAGCGATGAAGAAATTCAGCTCCGTGACGGCACACATCCGATTTTTACAACGGGTGAAGTAAAATAAACTAAATAAGTTAATCACACAACTGCACTTGTGAGATTATATAAATCCCATTTAATACCTTCTTTCTTTAATTGTATTTTCGGGTAGGTGCAGATGCCCGAACAAATTAACCGATAACAAGCTCTGCACAGCTTGTTATCTGAAACTCGTTTACTCCTCTTTAAATAAATTCTGACATTGAAAGCGGAGCAGGTGCAGATGCTCTGCTTTACGAAAGCTAAATTATGATAAATGAACAAATGTCTTTGTTTGACATTGAAGATGCAAAACCTATCAAGGCAAAAATTGAAAATGTCAAACTTGAAAGAATGAAAAAACAATCAAATAAAGCGGTTGAAACAGGCATAAAAGAAATAACTACCGAAGCAATCAACGAGCTGTTTGGCATTAAAGAAAGTTTTGAACTGCCCGAAGTTTTACTGCGAAAGCTGTTAAATAAGCAAGAGAAAGACGAACTTTGCCGTGCTTTTATGCAGTTTAAGTTTGATATGTCAAATGACTGCCTGCGTGATTACTTTCAGGCAAATAACGCAAACCGCAACAATCTGAAACAGGATTACACTCCCGATTGTTTATGTAGATTGATTTCAGAACTTGCCCCCAAAACTGACGAAGTGATAGATATATGCAGCGGAACAGGAGCATTGACCGTAGGAATGAGCAGAGATATTCAGTATCAATGCGAAGAAGTTTCTGCTATGAGTATTCCGGTGTTACTCTTCAATTTAGCGCTAAGGAATCTAAATGCAACTGTTTTACAGAAAGATGTCTTGCTGAACAAAGTTGAAAAAGTGTACAAGGTGAGCAAAAGCCAAAATTTCAGCGATATTGTAATTTTAGATAATTACAGAGAAATAAAAGCGGATGTTGTTGTTTCAAATCCGCCATATTCGCTTAAATGGCAGCCGAAAAGCGACAGACGCTTTGAAGGTTATGACTTAGCTCCGGCAAAAGCGAGTGACTTCGCTTTTGTACTTGACGGCTTGTCAAGGCTTACTGAATCGGGACAAGCGTTCTATATTCTTCCGCACGGTGTGCTTTTCAGAGGTGCGGCAGAGGGCAAAATCAGAAAACAACTCATCGAGAATAATTTGATTGATACGATTATCTCATTGCCTGAGAAAATGTTTTTAAACACTTCTATACCTGTTTGCGTTGTAGCATTTAACAAAGCTAAGGCATCGGATGACATCTTGTTTATTTCAGCGGAAAAACTGTTTGCAAAAAACGGCAAGCAGAATGTTATGACAGATGAACATATCAAGCGGATTGCGGAGACTTATTGGAGCAGAAAATCAGTTGATAAATTTGCAAGCCTTGTAAGTTTATCAAAAATCAAGGAAAACGAATATAACCTCAATATATCACGCTATGTAGATACATACGAACCCGAAGAACTGCCACCGCTTAGTGAAATCACGCAGGATATAATAAAATGCAACCTTAACATCAATAAGGCTACAAATGACCTTTTGCAGATGTTGCAAGAGCTTTGTGGCGATGATGAGTACAATAAGATTAAATCTGATTTTGTGGAGTTCTTCAGCAAACAGGATATTGTCGGTCAAACAATGATTGATTTTCTTAGGATGCAAAATCTTGAAAAGGAAACAAATTATATTGTATCCCACGCAAAAAAGGAACGCAGACCTATTCTTGAACTTGCCGACTTCGAAAGAGTAAAAAAAGGTAAGATTTACGAGGCAGGAACAGTTTACATTCAGCTGTCGGCAACTGACGGTAAGGTTAAGTTTTTAACCGAGAATAAAGACCTGGAAACAAAGTACGGTGTTTTTCTTCCTAAAACCCAAAATATCGGTTCAAGATACTTGTTCTATATGCTTGATTTTGAAATGCCGTCTTTTTTGCGGAAATATCAAAACGGTATGAACATAAATCCTGACATCTTTAAGTATTTGCAAGTTACTTACTATCCCGAATACAAATACCAAAAAGAACTTGTAATGATTCTTGATGATATCCAATTTATGTATGACCAAGAATTGAACGAAAAAGAAAAATGGGAATATTTCAAAAAGTTTCATTTAAATGGAATGTTTCCGACTTAAAAAGGAGCGTGAAAACAATGACAGTACAAGAAGCGATTGAAATAATTACAAATGCAGTTCAGAATGATAATATGACTGCTGAACAAGATAAAGCGTTAGCAATCGTGCAGAAAGCTGCTGAGAAGCAGATGCCTAAATTAGCAGTTTTTGAAGCTGATGGATATGATGATGATGAAGGCAAACTTATATATGATATAGCGTATTGCCCGAATTGTAAAGAAGCTGTATTATCAACATACAATTACTGCCCCTACTGCGGTGCAAAACGGATATGAAGATAATAGATTTTGAGTTTGAAAAACTCTCTCGTCAAGAAAAAGAACTTGAAAAATTAAGAAAAAACAGTAATGTAAAAAAATTGCTTGTTGATTATCAAGTAAGTGATGACTGTATAAACTCAGATAGTTATGGAGCTGTATGTGTAAAATGTGGCAGATGTGGACGCACTTTTACAAAAGACGGATTTTTAAAGGAGAGTGAAGACAATGACAAAGAAAAAACCAAAGCGTCCGAATCAGTGGGAGCAGAGGTTGAATCCGAAACCCAAAAGGACGAAGCGTAAGAAGGATAACATTGACCTTATTTGCGAGGAGTTAACGAAATACAATGAACAACACGGAACATCGTACAGCTACGGCGAATATACAGCGCTCGTCGGAATGGGCAAAATCAAAAGTAAGTACCGAGACAAAAGAGACATTGACCTGCCGCTCTTGTAAGGAATGCCGAGGGTACAAGTTTTGCGCAAGCAGAAGCAGGGATTATCCTTGCAGTTGTTTTATAAAAAATGAAAGGTGACTACATATGAGACGAGAAGATAAAGAATTTTTAAACAGTCAGATTGAAAACTTAAAAGAATCCGCACACGAGCGTTCACATGAGTGTTTTGCGGCAGTGCTTATGCAGATTGATTATCTCAACCTTAAATTACTCAAGGCTGAAAAAGGATGTAAAAAGCTCAGGGAAGAAAACAGAAGATTAAGAGCAGAAAATCAGATGCTTGATGACAACATGGGGAATCTTTTGTGTACAAGAGAGGAAGAAATGAGGTACAACCGAGTGTTGAATGAAAATATCACAAAGCTGGCTGAGGTCAACGCACTTATGGCAGGTAAGCTCTCGGTGTATGAGCCTATTAAGAAGGCTGAATCTCAGCCCGATGAGACGGCTGACACAGTAAGAGCGTCAGATCCGGCAAAAGAATAATCAAGGCAACTCCCTTGCTACATGCGAAATCCAATTCTAAAATCAAGAAATCAAACAATTTCCATATTCAAAAACTAAAATCAAAAAGCAATGACTTCTTTTTTTGATTTTAGCTGTTACAAGAAGAGCCGAGGCAACGGCTCGACATATTGCAATAAAATAAGAACACACAATTGCATAGTGGCAAGGTTTGCAAAAAGCAGTAGCTCAATGGTCAGATGGGCTACTGCTTAGTTATATCTATCAACACTAAATTTCTAAAACAGAATAATAATCAGTCATAAAACAAGGAGTTGAAATACTCCTTTTGTATCCTGCTCAAATGATTATTTAAGTCGGGAAAACAGAAAAAATATACTATAATAAAAGGTTATGCTATGTACACATATCGAAGGACAATCAAAAGCGGAGATATGATTGAGGTTGAGTATTACCAGTCAATCAGAAAAATCGGAAAAAACTACGGCGGCAGAAAATCAAATAATTCTTTAAGCTCGGCCAAGATGAGGAAGGCAAACAAGCTCCGTGCAGTCAAGCATATGCAGCGGCTTATAAATGCCAACTTTGGGAGCGGCGATTTTTTCTGTCGCTTTTCTGCTCCGTACGGAACATATGAAACAGAAGAAGAGTTTCACAAAGAGGTAAATAAGTGGCTTGACCGAATCAATTACCGCCGGAAGAAGCAGGGCAAGGGCAGATTAAAGTACATAGCGTTTATTGAATGCGGCAAGTCGGGAAAGAATTGGCATATCCACATCATAGTCAGCAAAGAGGACAGGGAACTGCTGTCTGAACAATGGCCCTACGAAAACGGACAGAACTTTACTCCGCTATATAAGAACGAGAACTTTAAAAAATTGGCTGAGTACATAACCAAAGATTTGACAGGCAAAGATGAGATTGATGCCGCACAAAAGCGGATGATGACAAGTCGCAATCTTACAAAGCCCGAATCGGTCACACGAAAGGCGAAAAGAAAAGAGATTAGAGCCTTAGAGCGTGGCGAAATGATTGAAGCGCCCGAAGGTCATTATCTCATTGAGGACGATTACTCAATGAACTACTCGGATATCGGCGGTGCAAAGTGGTATTTTTGTTTTCTGCCGATTACGCAGAGGCGGAAATGGTAAATAATGGTAAATTTAGGCCGTGCGATGTACGGTCTTTTGGGGTTGCACAAAAATGAAGTATGCAGCGGAATAGATAATAAATCAAAGGAGAGGTAAAATTGAAAGAAAACAAAGCCAAATGTCCGTTCTATTCGTATGATAGCCAAAGTAAAATTTGCTGTTTCGGGGCGGTTTTCAAAAGTAAGAGCACAACGCTGTTTTTTGATTCACCGCAAGACAAGGAAAATCACTTCAACGATTTTTGCGGTAGCTATTGTTGGAGGGGCTGTCCGCTTGCTCAGACGATCAGCAAAGATTTGTAAAACATCAATCTTTTAAAAACATAATATGCAAAAATTTTAAATCAATTCAAAAATTTTACTTCTGTCACGGTTTTGCCTTTCGGTGAAACCGTGTTTTTATATACCAATATTAGGCAATGAAAAAAGTATGAAAAATCATTGAAAAAGTTTTAACTTTTATGCGAAAAGAAAAAAACATAAAATTAAAATACAGATTTGGCACGAAAAGGGCGGTGAGCTGATGAGCGATAAATTAAAATCACAGGCACAAAAAGCAGAATCAAAAACGAGGAAGAAGAAAAACAATGAACCGGAATTGATTGACTGGGCAACAGTCAAGGCTGAATATGTGAGCGGAACAATGTCAGTCGCCAAGCTCGCCGACAGATACGGGATAAGCGTGTCATCAATCAGCAAGAAGTGCGCATCTGAGCATTGGCAGGAGCTGAGAAAACAGAATCAGAGTGAAACCGCAAATAAGATAGCCAAGAAAATCAACACGGAGAAAGTGAAGAAAACCGTCAGAGAGATTGACAGAGTTGTGGCCGTTGCATCTAAGCTCATAACAAAGCTGAACAGAGCCGTGAACGAGCTTGACAAGGACGAGGAACTTATCAAGAAGAAAGTGGTTAAATTCGAAAAAAGCGAAGAGAAAACTGCGGAAGAAGAATACAGCTACGATTATGAGAAAACTGCCACGGTGGAAGAGGAATATAGCTACGATTATGCAAAGCGAAAAACGCTTGTAAACACAAAACGTGCAGCGGAAATCTCAAAGAGTCTGCTTAATGTTCGTGACATACTCGCAGATTATACGACGGAACAGGACGAAGAGAACGCTCTAGGCATTATCGAAATCCCGATGCAGGAAGTTATGCAACCGCCCGAAGATGATGAGCAGGACGGTGAAAGCGTTGAGTAAGAAAGTCATATGGACTCCTCAGCCAAAACAGAAAATAGCGTTGAGCCGTGGCGAAGATGAGATGTTATACGGCGGTGCTGCCGGTGGCGGTAAGACCGATTATCTTGTAGTTGAGGCGGCAAGACAGGTAAATATCCCCGAATACAGAGGGCTGATACTCCGTAGGGCTGTGCCTGACCTTGCGCGAATTATTGACCAAACAAGGGCGATTTATCCGTCAATTGACAGGGGAGCAAGGTACAATGCCACAACAAGAGTGTGGACCTTTTCGAGCGATGCACAAATTAAGCTCGGCTCTTTATTTCGCACGAATGAAAAATATAAATACCAAGGTCAGCAGTACGATTTCATAGGCTTTGACGAATTAACGCAGTTTACATTTGACGAGTACAGTTATTTAAAGTCCCGAAATCGTGGTAACTGCAAGGCTACGAAAGTGTATATGCGATCAACCGCTAACCCCGGCGGAGTTGGCCACGGTTGGGTTAAGCAGTATTTTGTGACTGCCGGAACTCCGGGCGAAACTATATGGCTCAGCGACAAAGTAATTATGCCTGACGGCACGACCAAAAACTATTGGAGCAGCAAAGTTTTTATTACTGCGAGCGTTTTTGACAACTATGCCTTAATGAACAATGACCCCGATTATGTCAAGCGACTTGCACAGCTGCCCGAAGCGGAGCGTAATGCCTTGCTTTACGGCTCGTGGGATAGTTTTGAAGGACAGGTTTTTACTGAGTGGATTGACAACCGAGAGCATTACAAGGACAGACGGTGGACGCATGTTATTGAACCATTCAAAATTCCGCAAAGCTGGCGAATTATCCGCTCATACGACTGGGGCTATACAAGACCGTTTTCCGTCGGCTGGACTGCCGTTGACCAAGACGGCAGATTTTACCGAATCCGTGAACTGTACGGCTGCAAGAAGAATCAGCCGAACACAGGTGTACGCTGGCCGATTGAAAAGGTGGCACAGGAAATTCTTGCAATTGAAAACAATGACCCTCAGATTAAGGGCAGACAGATTTATGGCGTGGCTGATCCTGCTATCTTTGCAGAACAGGGCAGCGGCAAAAGTCAAGCCGCCACGCATGCACAGTTGGGAGTGTTCTGGAACAAAGGTGATAATGCGAGAATTGCCGGAAAAATGCAGTTTCATTCAAGGCTTGCCTTTGATGAGGAAGGCTATCCGATGTTTCAGTGTTTTAATACCTGCACAAATTTCATCAGAACAATTCCGAACCTTGTTTATTCTCAGATAGACACCGAAGATATTGACACTGAGGGCGAAGATCATATTTACGACGAAAGCCGTTACGGAATGATGACTTCAATTATTACCCCGAAAGAAGTTGTGCTGAGAAACGCAAGGGCATTTGATCCGCTAAATATAAGTCAGACACGATATTACAACAGATAGGAGATTATTACAAAATGAGCAAAGTTAAACGAGACGAAAACGGAATGATTATGCCGGTTAAAACTACATATCCGGCTCTGACCTCGGAGAAATCAAAGCTGAGCAATGTTTACGGTACAGGCGATAAAACCGAAGAAGAGCCGAAATCAGCCGAACAGGCAGAAAAAGAGAACGAGAGCAGCGGCAAGCCGATTGGACTTGACGAAATACACGAGGCCATGCAGACTTTCAGAAAGTATCAGAACAGCAAAAAGCCGTATGATGAAAGATTTAAACAGGCATTTAGGGAATATAACTTGCTTTACACAGAGGCGACTGCACCGCAGATTAAAACTGACGATAACGGCAGGCCTCGAAAGGTGCTTGTACCGCACCGCAAAGGCGCACAGGCACTTAATGTCATAATGAACAAGCACGCTGACGCTATGGATAACTACCCCGAAATTATATGTTTGCCGAGAGCACAGGACGACGAACAGGCGGCTAAAATACTCAACAGCGTTATTCCTTGCATACATAAGCGCAACGGATTTATAAGAACCTACTCTGATGAACAGCTTGACAAGTTCGTAGGCGGTTGCGGTTGCTACGCAGTATTGTGGGACAAGACCGCAGAAAACGGACTGGGTGACATTGCTATCAACCGAGTTGACATTTTGAATCTCTTTTGGGAGCCTCATATTGAAAACATACAGGACAGTGCCAATGTATTCTTTGCCCGATATTACGATGAAGAAGGAATCAGAAAGGTATATCCCGAGCTTGAAAGCGTTTCGACTGCATCGCTTGGACTTGTGGAACACGAAACCTACGACAACAGCAACAAGTCGAATGATAAAGTAATCTTGATTGACTGGTACTACAAAAAGAACGGCGAACTGCACCTCTGTAAATTCGTCGGTGAACACATTCTCTACTCATCTGAAAATGAGGGTAAGCCGATTTACAACCACGGAAAATATCCGTTTGTACTTGAACCGATGTTCAGACTGCGTGATACTCCCGTGGGCTTTGGATTTATGGATGTAGTCAGAGCACCGCAGAATCAGCTTGATGAACTTAAACACGATATGCTGGTGAATATCAAAGTAAACTCACAGCCGAGAGTGTACGCAAATACAGCTGTCGGAGTGAACAATGATGATATGACCGACCTTGACAAAACGGTAATTGAGGTCAACGGACAGTTGCAGGGTAACATTGCTCCCGTCGAATCAAAGGAGCTTGCCTCAGGAGCATGGAGCTTGTACGACAGGCTCTCGAATGAAATCAAAGAAACTTCTGCTACGAATGACGCGAGTAATGGGGCAAGTGCGGCAGGTGTTACGAGCGGATCGGCAATTGCGGCATTGCAGGAAGCAGGCGGAAAGGTAAGCAGAGACTCAAACAAGCTGGCACAGGAAGCAATGACGGAGCTTGCACAACTTGAAATTGAACTGATGAGGCAGTTTTATAACTTGCCGAGAATTTTTAGAATTACAGGCGAAAACAATCAGACAACCTATGAGGAGTTTGACAATACAGACCTCAGAAAACAGCCGTTGACCTATACAGACACAGACGGACAGACGGTAAACTATACAGATGAGGACGGCAACATACTTGAACGACTGCCGATTTTCGATATTGACGTGAAGGCGCAAAAGGCAAGCCCGTTTGCGACTGCTGCACAAAACGAAATGATGATGAATCTGTTCCAGATGGGCGCTTTCAATCCGCAGGCGGCTGATGCCACACTTGTAATGCTTGACGGCATGACCTTTGAGGGCAAAGAAAAGCTGATTGAGAAAATCAAGCAGAATCAGACCTTGTCACAGGCGGTGCAGGAACTTTCAAACAAGGTGCAGATGTTGGAAGCAATGAATGCAAGCAGAACAGCGGCAGATGTGCAGAATGCTATGCCGAGCGAAAACGCACAGACCGCACAGCAGACACCGCCACAGACAGAAAGCGAGGTAACAATGTGATTGAAATAACATTGATTTACTGCGGAAATCTGATATATTTCGGAAGCAAAGGACACGGCTCACATGATGTGTGTGTTGCCGTGAGTGCGTTATGTTCTACATTTTTGCAGTATGTGCGTGAAATGCAGGACGAAAACAATGCGACGATAGTCAACGAAAAGTATGAGCAAGGTCACACAGAATCAGAGTTTTATATTGTCAGCTCAGATGCCGAAGTACGCAATGGCATAAAAGCACTATGGACGGGATTTGAACTTTATGCCAAAAATTATCCCGACGAAATAGATTTAAACTATGATGACGGCAACCCGAAATAAAGTTTAAAATCAACAAGAGTTTTAACTTTTTTTGAAAAATTAAGGTTGATATAATTAAAATATAAGGTCGCAGTAGTGGGACTGCATTAAGACCTGACACCTCGGAAAGACGAGAGAGACACCGCGGATAGACGCGAGAAATGAGGTTCTTATGAACGACAAATTTATAAATCTTATCGTAAATCTGCATGACGGCGACACAGCAGGCGCAGCTGACGGCGGAGGCGGAAACGGTGAGAGCGGTGATGCCACAAGCACCGAAAACAACATAAGCCGCGAAACAAGAGAGAGAGCTGAGAGAATCGGCATAGGTGACGACCTTATCGACGATTACAATAAGGCTTTCGGCAACGGCAATCAGAATCAGAATAATAACGCAGAAGGCGAAAACAACAGCACAGACACAGACGACGAAGAAAACTTAGAAGAAGAGTTTGAAAAGCTGATTAAAGGTAAATTCAAAAATGTGTATCAGAACAGAGCGCAGTCTTTGTTTAAGGACAGAATGTCAACCAAAAACAAGCAGATTTCAGATATGCAGAAAAGAGAAAGCACCGGCAATCAGATTTTTGCCCTTATCGCAAACAAGTACAATGTACAGCCCGATGACCTTGACGGTCTTCTCAAAGCCGTAACAGAGGATAAGGATTTGTTTGCGGAAAAGGCTCTTGCCGCCGGAGTGACAACAGAAGAGGCACGCAACGACTTTTTCAATCAGCAGAAAACAAATGCACAGGAAGAAGAACTTGAAACCCTCCGAAGAGAAAAAGCCGCAAGAGAACTTGATACGCATTTGAGGTCAATTGCAGCGGAAACGATGAAAGAATTTCCGAATTTCAACCTTGAAGAGGAATTTCAGAATCCGTCTTTCCGAACCGCTCTTGACTTTATTGCTCAACAGAGAAATGAACAGAACGAAAAGACAGGTCGTAATGATGAAATTTATGATTTGACGACTGCCTACAAAATGGCGCATTTTGATGAATTGCAGAAAGACCTTGTAAAACGTTCAAGCTCTGCCGCAATTAGTGCGGCGGCACAGTCAATTCAGAGTGGTGCAAGACGACCGACTGAAAATGCAGTTAAGAAAAGCGGTACAACCTCGCAGAGAAAGAGCGTGGAAGATATGTCTGACGCTGAATTTGATGCCTTTTATGAAAAAGTAAGACGAGGCGAGGCTCATATTTAAGACCTTGCCGAAAGGAAGGTACATATGAAAAGCAAGATTATTAAGCTTATTATCAATATCCACGATACAAGCGTTGACGCAGGCGGTGTAAACAAGTCAAACGGCTATGTTTACAATGCTTACGGCAACACTAAATCTACTTCGGGAAATGACTGGACACCCGAAAAGGCTACTTATTATCACAAAGTATTCCTCAAAAACCTGAGGGCGAAATGTGTTCACGGTCAGTTCGGTGAACACGATGTAATCCCGAAACAGTCGGGCAATATTTACAACAAGAGAGGTATTTCACCGTACCCGACAGTAACAACACCGTTGAAGGAAGGTATTACTCCCGTTGGTAATCAGATGAGTTTCTATTATGTGGAAATCGCTGTCAATCAGTATGGTGCATATACACCTATCACAGACTGGGCAAGTTTCTGCTCAAGAGATGATGTTATGACCAAGGACAGCGAGGAACTCGCTTCGCAGGCAGGACGCTCAATTGAAGAGATTGACCGTGAGGCACTCAATGCAGGTACAAGCGTTATCTATGCTCCGGCTGTAGGCACTGACGGTGCAGTTACAGAGGTTGCAAGCCGTGCGGCAATTACTGCAAACAGCAAGCTCACAATTGACACCATTTTCAGAGCGCTGAACTATCTTGAATGTCAGAACGCAGAGCCTATCGGCGAGAACTTTGTCGCTGTTGTACACCCGAATGTTAAGTACGACATTATCAGCAACAAGGATTTCATCAGCGTAGTTAAGTATGCTCACGCTGACAGAATCTTCAAGGGCGAAATCGGTACAATCGGAAACATTAAATTTGTACAGTCAAACTTTGCAAAGGTGTTCAAGGGTGCAGGTGCAAGCAAGATTGATGTTTATTCAACTCTTGTGTTCGGTAAGGACGCATATGTTACCGTTGAGATTGAGGGCGAAGGCACTCAGACAATCGTTAAGGGCTTTGGCTCGGGCGGTACATCTGACCCACTTGACCAAAGAGCGACACAGGGTTGGAAAACAACTCACGGTGTCGGCATTATCGGTCAGACCAGAATGGTGAGAATTGAATCAGCTTCATCGCTCAACACCGTAGCACAGACAGCTTCTCCGGCTGTAGCATAATCGGGAGGTATATAACCTATGGCAACAACAAAGAAAGCCGCAGAGACGGCAGAAAATACAGAAGTATCGGCAGAAAAGACAGAAGTATCGGCAGCGAAAACTACTGACGATACTGTAACGATTAAAAAATCTCAGCTTGATAAGCTCCTTGGAATGTATGATGAACTTCAGGAAATCAAGGAGAGTATGCCGATTGACCGCAAGGCCGAAAAAATCAAGCAGGACAAGGAACTTGCTAAAATGATCGAAAAGGCAAACAGAGAAAGTGAAGAACTTGTTGAGTACATCGCTCCGACAGGTTCGATGAAGTCAAACAAGAATATTGAGGTCAATATCAACGGAGTGCAGTACACCGTGCCGAGAGGTGTCAAGACGAACATTCCACGCAAGGTTGCGGAGATTATTGACAACTCAATTAAGCAGGCTGAATTTGCTCAGGGCGTGCAGGACAAGGCTGCCGAGATTGCTCAGCAGGCAATTGCCGAGGGCAGAATCTAATTCAATAACAAGGAATAAATTGTACTCCTTACACAAAATTCGCAGAAGGGCGGGGGCGGTAGCTTCCGCCTTTTTGCGTACAATAATATTTGAGAGGTGATTATATGACAATTGATAAGGTAATTGAAAGAGTGCGCAAACTTAAGAGCGGATATGATGTGTCCGATGAGGACATTATAAGTTATATTAATGAGGTAGAAATGGAAATTATCAGCAATGTAATAAGTAATCGTGAAGGTGATAATTGCATTGTTGGCACATACGGAAACTATCTGATTGATACGGACCGTGACTTTGAACTGCTTGCACCTGCGCCGTATGACAGAATGTACGAGGTTTATTGTGCGGCACAGATTGACAGGGACTACGAAGAGGCTGAAAGATATTCCGTTGATATGAGCGTATATAATCAGCTGAGGCAGGATTTTGGAGCGTTTTGGTTCAGAACGCACACGCAAAAGAAACGATATAACTTTCACATTGGATAGGCGGTGAAATAATGCTACCCGAATTAAACATACCGAGGAGAGACACAACGAGTATCAGCGTGTTCAGAGGACTTAACCGAAGTCCGAACACAGGATTTTCAAGAGTTTCAAGCTCATCAAGCAGTATTTACACAGAGTTCAAAGATTTAAAAAATATGACTTCTGATAAATACCCACAGCTTGCACCGAGAGCAAACCGTTCCCGAATTACTTCCGATAGCCAAATCAAAATCATCTCAAATCTTTTGTCGGCTAACTCAGGTTTGATTTACATTGACTCCGACAAGAATCTGCATATCGGGGCAGAGGTTACAAAGATTGATAAGATTGATGCGGCCAAACAGCACCATATTGTTTTATATGGTAACAAGGTTGTAGTATTCCCCGAGAAATTCTCGGTCAGTATGAGCAATAAAAAGGTGACTATGATTGATTGCCAAAACAAAGATTTGAGCACACGAGTAGAAACAAAGAGTAATCTGCAACTTGATGCCTTGACATTTGATTATGCATATTTGTTATGTTCAATTACACGTTCATATTATGACGCAAGTGCGAACAAGAATTATCGACCGAGCGTAACTTTATATACCAACAACGATTTAACAGACACCAAATATCAGTTGACAAGTAATAAAGACATGGTTGATATATTCAGCTTAAATGATATTAAGATAGGCACGGTAATTGAGAGTTATAGCAACTTTTATTCTGTTATCGGAATTGAAAAGAAGGACAGTACCTATAAAAAGAATAGGCTTTTGAAATTCAAAAAGTTGTCGCAAAAGTTCAATTATACGACAATAAGAGCCAAAAACATTGGATTGCATATTGAAGTTGGAGATTTTGTTAAAATCAGCGGATTAACTGACTCTCTTGTCAGCACAGATGCCGAAAGCTACGTTGATAAAACTTATATTGAAAACCTTAACGGAAAAACTTTTAAGGTTTATTACGTTTCAAAAAATGAGCTTGTAATCAAGTGCGAATTGGAATCAAGCGTGCCGTACACAGGTACGGTCACAGTTGAAAGAATCTCACCCGATTTTGATGAGGGGAAAATTGTTGAAATGCAAAACCGCTTGTGGTGTTGCTCCTCAGAAAAAAACGAAATTTATTGTTGTAAACAAGGTGATGAACGCAACTGGCAGGCATACAGTGACGGAATCAGTACAGACAGCTGGGCAATGACTTGCGGTAAAGAAGGAAAGTTTACAGGGATTGCAACACGAGGCGACAGCGTTATTTTCTTCAAAGAAAACTACGCATTAAAAATCTACGGAACAAAGCCGAGCAACTTTACCCTTGCAGAATACAATGTGCCGGGTGTCAAAATTGGAAGCGAAAAAAGTCTTGTAAACATTAACTCAACCTTATTTTATCTTGGCCATAACGGTGTATATGCTTATCAGAGCGGTAGCCTGCCGGCTCTCATCAGCGAAGAATCTTTGTGGGGGCATACTTATAAGAACGCAGTCGGCGGTCGGCACGGAAATAAATACTACATATCTGCCGAAAGAGATGACGGGGAACAAGAACTGCTTGTGTACGATACTGACAAAGGCTTGTGGCACAAGGAAGATGACACTAAGATGATTGACTGCACCACATACAACGGTGTTCTGTATTGGCTTGATGAAACAAAAGAAAACATTATGTGTCCTGATAAAGCGGACAATCTTCTTGTTGACAATACGAAATATGAGTATCAACAGGAAGATTACTTTGAGTGGTCCGCAGAAACGGGTGACCTTTATGACGGCGAATTTAATGTGAAAAATATCGGAAAAATCCGAATCGGCATTAAAGCCGAAAAAGGAGCAAAGGTCAGCTTGTTTGTACAGTACAAGGACAACGGTGAATGGAAGAAAGTCAGCGAAATGCTTTACAATGAGAAAAAGCCGAGAGTATTCGCCGTAGCTTTACGCAGAGCGGAATATTTGAGACTTAAACTTGTAGGAACGGGACAGGTCGAAATATACGGAATTGACATTGAGCACAGCAGAGGAAGTGATAAGCGTGGCAACATTTAAACTTGACCCACCGCCCTCAACGAATGACATAGGTGAGATGCGGAACTATCTGAACGATATGTACGAACAGTTAGCTTTTGTTTTAAGCAACATTGACAGCGACAACATAACAGATGATTTTCTATCCGCAATCGGACAGTCACAAAAAGGAAGTGAAAAATAATGGCATATACATACAAGGTTTATGGAACGGGCGATGTTGACAATGCGGTTAATAACTATAACCGTGTTGCCTCATCAGCTCCGACATACGCTGACAGCTACGACACAAGACAGGCTCGTCAGCAGGCTGACAACTACGCTAATTCCTACACAGATAAAATCAATAAGGGATATACGAGCAAGTACAAGGGTACAATTGACGAGCTTGCCAATCAATATCAAAAAAATAAATTTGACTGGACTCCCGAAAATTCTTCTGAATATCAGCAGGCGAAAGAAAAATACACTCGTGAAGGCAAGATCGCACAGGAGAATGTGCAGGGAAGTTATGCGGCCAATACGGGCGGTTACAGCAATACATATTCACAGGCGGCTGGTCAAAAGGCATTCGGCGAGTATATGGACGAGCTTGCAAACAAGGTACCGACTTTGAAGAATGAGGCATATAAAAGCTATCAGCAACAGCAGGAAGATACACTGAACAGAATCGGTGTATTGCAGAACCTTGATAACACGCAATATCAGAGATACAGGGACAGCGTAACGGATGATTACGACTTTATGAACTACTACGAAAATAAGTACGGCACATCCAAAGGACTTGATATGAGCAACTTTCAAAACGAACTGGCTCACTGGCAGACACAAATGTCAGCGGCACAGAGTAATCTTTCTGACATTAGAAATCTTGCCGAGGCACAGTATGAACACAACACATTGAGTGCCGACACAAGGTCAAGTATTGACAGTCAGCGCAGACAGTCGGACGCTTATTACAATTATCTGAACAGTCAGGTAAAAATAAAGTGAGGTGAGAACATTGAGCGTAAATAGTGAGGAAAAAATTTACAATGACCTGATGAATGAAGTGCCTAGTCAGACGGTGAGCGGTGACACTAAGCAGAGTGCCGCCGCTCTTGCGGGTGCAGAATCAACAGCGACAGGACAGGCTGACGATTATAAAAGCACTTACAGCGGTAAGTTAGATGACGCTATAAGCAACTATCTGACAGGCAGAGGATTTGAATATGACCCGATGCAAGACAAGGCATATCAGCAGTACAGAAAGGAATTTGCGCAGAATGCCGCTATGGCACGAGACACGAGCCGTAACACAGCTAATCAGCTTTCAGGCGGTTACAATCCTACCTATGCCGATACTGTCGCAAACGAGGTTTACAATGAGCGTATGGGCAATATAAGCGATGCAGAAAGTACATTTAGAGGACTTGCACAACAGGATTATCAAGCAAAACAGGAGAAAAACGCAAATGTGCTTAACCTCTATAACACGCTTGAGGGTACGGATTACAGCCGTAATCGTGACACGGTAGGAGACTACAAGAACTATCTTAATCTTCTTGCAAGCAGGTACTCAACCGACAGACAGGCAGACACTAACCTTGACAGCGCCAACAATGATATTTACTCCACCAAACTTAATGGAGCAGTAAATAATCTCTCATCAGCAAGAGCAGCAGACAGTCAACGCTATTTGTATGACACGGTAAGCGCAAATCAGCTTGCACAAAATGCACAGGCTGAAAGAGAAAACGCTCAGAAGATTGAGTATGAAAGAAATAAGGCGGCTTATACAGCCTACACTAAGGCTCAGAAAGCGGCAGAAAAAGCAAAAGCAAAGGCTGAGAAAAACAAAGGCAAAACAGAAAATGCAAATGCTGTATTTGCCTCAATGGGCGTTACGAAAAATGATTTTAAAAAGGGCACGGGCAACAAAGAGGACGGAGCGTTATACAAAGAAGGCGGTGCAGTCAATTACACCGTGTACGCTCAGACATATATTGACGAAAAGTATCGTGAGGGCTATATCAACGATGACGAAAGGGATTATCTGTATAAGAAAATCGGCATAACAAGTGACGGAAGTAAGTATAACAGCGAACTTGCCGACAGCTACGCAACAACAATGGGACTCGACAAGCAGAAGAATAAGAATTTTATTCGAGGCAGTATTATTCAGGGACACAATATGGGACAGTTGAGTGCGGCAGATGTTGCATATCTTTCCGCAAAATACGGACTGTCACTTGACGACTAAGGAGTAAAACTATATGGGTGAATTAAAAGATATAATCACAGGCAGGCAGAGCAGTAAAAAATACCGCAAGGATAATTTTAGCAATTCAGGAGCAAGAAGCGGAGATTTAGCAGGAAGAAATCTTGAACCTCAGCATAATTCTGAAATGACTATCCGTAAAATTGTCAGCGGTGAAACAGAAGATACTACCGGAAATAATGACACAGGAAAAACAAGTTTGGGAATGACGGTTAATGAAATGTTTAATATCATTAATCGAAAGAAGAACAGCAACAATACTTCTTCAAGTACGAGCTCGAATATAAAATCCTTTTTAAACGGAAATTGGAATAAGGCAAACAGCTCCGCAGAGGATTTTAGAGCAGCAATTAAAAACCCGAAAAAGTCTTTGGACGATAGAGTTAAAGGACTTACACACATGTATAATGCGGCGGTTGCAACAGGTGACACCAAAACAGCCGAGAAAATGCAGAAAGAATATGATGAGCTTGCCGACAGGGTTAATAAGCAAACGGAAATAAACCGACAGAACGCTAAGGAATATGCTCGCAGTCAATCTTTAAAAGGTATGACCGAAGAAAGAAAAGCATTAATTGATGAACGCAACAAGTATGCACTTGATAACGGACTTGTAACCTCTACAGGTATTGATACAAGAAAAAAGGATAAGTATAAAGTTTATTCAGAGTACAGTTCAAAAATTGATGAGCTTGACAAACAGATTGCAGAAAAGCAGAGAAACGGCGAGTATGATTTAAGTGATTCGCAGAAAGCTATTCTTGCCGATATTGGCGACAAAGCAAACAAACTTACTGAAAGTTTTGAAAACAAATATAAAAACTCAACGCTTGAGCAGAGGCTTAATGCGAGATTGCACGCAACAACAAGTGAACTTAACTGGCTTAATAAGCATATGTATGACAATGCTACAAGCGAAGAACTTGAAAAATACAATCGGGAACTGAGTAAAGAATACGAAAATCTGTATGACAGAGGAACAACAGGTACAGACGAAAACAAAGAAGCAAGACGCAGGAATATTGAAGATGAACAGGATAAAATTGATACATACATCAATAGAGCTAAACTCTCTGAACAGAAGAAAAAAGAGTATGACGATATAGTTGATAAGAATGTTATACTCAAAACTGTAATGCAGAAGTACTATGCTTTACAACACTATGATGATACCAAGCATATGCTTGCAAGTACAGGACACGATACTGACAGCATAAAAAATCAGGTGACTCTTGATGATTATAACTACATTAACAAGTTGTCCGACAAAGAGCGTACACAGATTGAAAAGAATTTTAAGAATCTGAAAAAGGAAGGTTATGACACCGAATCATTATATAAATGGTATGAAAGAGAAAGAGATGCAGAAAAAGCAGCGGAAACTACAAGAATAAGTACAGAGTATGCTGATGAACATCCTATACTCGGTTCAATTGCAAGCGTAGGAGCAAGGCTCGGTGGTGCTGTTCCCGATGCCGCAAAATATATTTCAACCGACCTTGATAAAAAATATAACGGCGGTGACGGCTACATTAACCCCGAAGCAACCAATACCGCTATATCTGACGCTATGCGTGCAAAGGTATCTGAAGACATTAACAATGATTTCGGTTCATTCCTTTACAACACAGGAATGAGTATGGCTGACTTTGCCTCTTTGTTACCACTCAATGCCGTTCCGGGCGGACAGGCTTTGTCACTCGGCATTATGGGCACAAGTGCCGGTGTCGGTGCAGCGAATGAAGTTATCAACAATGGTGGTACAATTGACAATGCGGTAAAGACCGGTATTGCATCAGGTATTGCAGAAACCCTTTTTGAAAAGGTATCTTTGGAACAGCTTTCAGCGTTTAGAGCCAGCGGAAAAAGCACATTTCGTGCGGCTGTCGGCAATGTGCTTAAAGGTGCATTTACTGAAGGCTCGGAAGAGGCCTTTACTGACCTCGCCAACCGCTTGACCGATGACGCAATTAACAAGGACCTATCTTCATACAACCTTGCTAAGAAGAATTATATGGAACAGGGAATGAGTGAGGCTGATGCGGAGAATGCCGCAAGCTGGGACTTTTGGAAAAATGTCGGACTTGATTTTGCCGGCGGTGCAGTCAGCGGTGGTGTGCTTAACCTTGCTACCGCAGGTGTCAATCTTGCAGGTGCAAAAATTGATATGGCACAAAATAAAGAGAGCAACGCACAAATCGGTAAAGCTGTTATGGCCGATGAAAACTTTGACCTTGATTTGCTCATTAGGCAAGGTCTGGCAACCGAGAAAAACGATAAGGCATACAACTATGCTAAACATATGCAAAAACTTGTTGAAAACGATAACGAGGGAAAAATCAGTGCCGGAGATGTCGGCAACCTTATGTATCTTATCAACAGAGAGGTTGGCAAAAATCCCGAACTTGTAAACAAAATTGCTCAGGTTAAAAAGCAGAATACACAAGAGCAGAGTAATCAGGCCGTTAATGCTCAGAACGAACAGAGCCCTACACAGCAGAACACGGCTCAGAACGGACAGCAGAATGCAGAACAGGCACAGGCAAGCACTGCAATCAACGCAACAAAAAAAGCTGATACAGAGGATATCGCCAAAATGTACGGTGTATATGCTTTTGGTAAGAATCACCCGAACGGTATTATTGCAACAGATACTTCAACAGGCAAGGTTGTCAAGGTGGCACTAAAGAGTCTTGAAAGCTCATCTAAAATCAATCGCAGTGACGACGAAAATACACTTGTATTCAATACCAATGACGGCAAGCAGGTTAATGCGGACAGCATAACATTCCCTGACAGTCAGCTTGATACGATTGTTCACAGCGCAAATGAATTTGATACATACGGCGCAAGGAACTATATTTCAAATTTTGAGGAGTGGAGAGAAAGTCCGCAGGCTCAGAAAATGAGTGATGACGAAATGCTATATAAGTATAACAAAGCATATTCAGCCGCATACAGCTTTGGCAGAGAGGGTGTTAAACTTGATTCACTCAGAGAAACTTCTGAATATAAAATTCTTAAAAACATTCTCGGTGAACAGATTGTAAGTCAGGCATTGAGCACCGGCAGAAGAGATGTTGACATTAACACTCAACACCATGCCAACAGACTGACCGAGTTAATCAACCGCAACGGCAGAGCAGACACAAGCGGTGTGGGCGTGTATGCAGACAGCGGAACGGATGTTTCACAAATTCCGCAGGAGCTTATTAATACACTCGGCAACCTTTCACAAAAGACAGGGCGAAACATTATTATCTCAGACCGCCTTGCTGACGGAGTGAACGGTGTTGCAAAAGACGGTAATATTATCCTTAGTTCGGAAATCAGCAGTCAGAAAATCCTTGCCACAGCTTTACACGAAGCCGGACATATGATTAAGAAAACTAACCCGACCGAATGGCAAACATTGAGTGACTTTGTGTCAGACTACCTTGTACGCAAGGGTGTTGACCTTAACAAGATGATTGACCGCACTATTGAGAGATACGGCAACCGACTGCAGGCTGACGAACACGAAAACACAAGAGATGCCGCACTGGAAGAAATTGTATGCGACACACTTATGAGCATTGCCTCAGATGAAAAGGCTCTCAATATTGCCCTCAGCACAAAGCAGAATAAATCAAAAATTGCAGCGGCAATTAAGTCATTGATTAACAAAGTCAAAGATTGGCTCATCAGCAAAAGCACAAACTACGGAGCAAAAGTCTTTGCAAAAGACCTTGAAGCTCTTGAAAACCTCGCTCTAAGATTTTCAGAGGCGGCTGATACTGCAAGAGAAAACATCACCGAGCAGTCAGAGGTTCAGAACGGTGAGAAGATTGATGTTGAGAAATATTCAATAGGAAGTACCGACAACATAGTACAAGCGGAATTTGAAAAGAAAGTTGATGAAATTGAAAAAAACACCTACAACAGTGATAATGTTGTAATTATGGGTATTACACCTAATATTTTGCAAAAAATCGGATTAGCACCATTACCTCTTGCTATGACTAAAAATCATATTTATTCTGTCGCAGTATCAGATACAAGAGCAAAAAGTGAGGGGCGATATCATAAAAATACCAATTATCACAATTTAGGTTTTGATACCGTAAAAGATATTTACAATAAAATTTCTGATCCGCTTATGGTAATAGCTCACCCTGATTTTGCGGTAAATAAAAATAAGAGCAAAGACAGCACCCATAAAGTAGTTGTTTTAGTTGATTTATCAGTTGGCGGAAAACAGGTAATTGCACCGATTACTGTTGATTATGAGGGAATGTACAATAACACACACATAGATGTTAATCTTGTTGCAACATATTTTGATAAGGATAATATCAACGATTATATAAAAGAAGCCATTGCTTTGGAAACAATGGGCAAAACAGGATTCTTTTATTTAGACAAAAAAAGAACCCAGAATATTTTTAAGAAGTCAGGGTACCAATTACCCAGCCGACTTAAAAATTCGGGTTCCAATATCATTATACGTCCTATTGATGATATTGTCAATAAAAAAATCAATAATATTACTCAAAGCAAACAATTTATCAGATGGTTTGGTGATTGGCAGAATAGCCCTGCAAAAGCGAGTAAAGCGGTAGACAACAACGGTGAACCGCTTGTTTTGTACCACCAAACAGGAAAAGAGTTTACAACCTTTGATACAAAACAAAAAGGCTCGGGAGAATTTGACAGTGAAATGCCGACGGGTATATTTATGAAACCGACAAATAACGATATCGGAGTTGGCGGAAATATTCAAATGCCGTTGTATGCCTCTATTAAAAATCCCCTCATTGTCAACAACAGAAGCGAACTTGTTAAATTTTACGATAAGAATGTACAGGGATATACGAAAGCTAAAAGTGCGATAGACAGCGTTAATAAGGAATACAAGGCTAAATTCAACGAGGAGATGAAAAGAGAAAACGAGGAATATCAAAAGCTGTGGAATGCGAAAAAGAACGGTGAAATATCAGAAGAAGAGTACCAAAAATCCATATCAAGAGATGCACTTGATGAAATTATGGAAGAATGGGAAAATAAGGTTAATGAAGCAAGCCATAACGCTAAAGCCTTGATAGATGATTATTTCAAAAACAGCAATTATGACGGTGTTATCGTTAATAATGATGTTGGCAGTTTTGGAAGAAGCACAAAAACATTCATAGCATTTGAAAATACTCAGGTTAAATCTGCAACAGACAATATCGGAACATTTGACGGCAATAACCCTGATATTCGTTACAGTCTTGATGAAGATTATGATTTTACAGATGAAGATGAAAAAGCCGGTGCTATCCACGATACGCTGAAATTTTCAATTGACGATGAATACGATGACTTATTTGATTTTAGCGGCAATGACAAACAGCACATTGACTTTGAAAAGGCAATTGACAAGAACAACCCTGAATTGACGATTGAGCAGATATACCATCATTCTGCCCGCAATGTTAAAGAAGGTTTGCTTGCAGGCAAGGGCATTAAGCCTGAACAGAAGAAAATCTATAACATGGTCAAGTCTGTAATGAGAAGCTACCACATTAATCCTAATGCTGAAACGGACTCGCTTGTTACCGAGTATGTGGATGCCTTGAATACATTCATTGATTCCGTACAGAATGATAAGTCAAGTTTTACAGATGCTTTTGAAAGTTTCGTATTGAAGTGTCGGGAAGCATTGCAATACTCGACACAGCTGGACGAACAGCATGAAGCGTGGGCCAAAGAAATTCGTGACGAATTGAAAGGCACAACTCTGCTTATTCCTGAGAACGCAATCGACACAATTAAGGAAAATTACGGCAGCGTTGGAAAATACAAAAAAGCCTTGTTTGGCAAAATCAATGTAAAATTAGAGCATAATGCAAAAGGCATTAACGGTAATGCAGTTGGTTCGTACATTGAAGATATCGGCTCACACCTTGAAAATATCGGTGGCAGGTCACTTATGATAGAGGACGGCTTTGACTGGGACAGCGACAGCGGTTATCGTATGCTTGACCATATTATGAATTATGTGCTTACTCCGCAGTATGTAGCAACATATGACGGTAAGTTTCAAAGCGAAAGCACTATTGATGCGGCGGCTATTCAAATGGCGTTTGATACTACAGCGGAATACCTCAAACAGCAGGGAAAAGCGGCAGTAATGCAGAATAATATTGACAAGCGAAAACTTAGAGATATTAACAAGGCATTGAGACAGGCCGAAAAAGCAAAAACTGCGCTGAATCAAAAAACTATCGAAAATTATAAAACTGACATAGCCGAACAGAAAGAAAAGTACAGCGAACAGCGTGAAAAATACCGTCAGGCATATAATGCTCTGAAAGATAAAAAATCAGAAGAGGCCAAAAGGTATCGTGATAAAATCCACGAGCTTGAAGAGTTAAGTAAAAACCAAAAAGCCATTATTAAGACCGTCAAAGATACCTTTAGAGCTCAATATACTGAAAAAAGAGAGCAAACAAAATATATGCAAATGCTCGGGAAAAAGTTTGACAAATTGGTTAAAAAGTTTGATGCTAAGTCAAAAAATACCGAGAATATCCCCGAATCGCTCAAACGACCTATACTTAATGTATTGATAGGTTTTAAAGAATCTGCTGACCCCGGACAATATAAGAATGGTGGTAAAAAAACTATACCGAAATATTTCGGAGCATGGAACAATGTCGCTGAAATCGGTGAACAGGTAAGAAACTTGTATGAAGAGTACAAGTCTTTAGCACCTGAATCTTCCAGCAAAGATAAATCCACACATGAAGGTATGCAGTACTCATACATTGACATTAACTCAATTGCATACGACGAGCAAACAGCCAAAATGCTTGAAATAATTACAGATCAATTTGCAGAGTATGCAACCGACGAAAACGGTGAAACAATATACGATGCGGACGGCAAGCCAATCAAAATAGGATATAAAAACATTTTCGATTTGGATTCATCTGATTTAAGATTGCTCTATGACACAATGACAGCCCTTGAAGCCTCTTTAACACAAGCTACAGAAATCATCGTTAATGGTCAAAGAAAATCTATTGCTGGCGCAGCGGCAAAAGCACTTGATGAAGTCACAAATGTTAATTACAACAAGGGTGTCAATATCAATGTTTTAAGCAAAAACACCGTTGGCAATAAAATCAATGCCGCTTTATCGGATATGAAAGAGTTAAGTAATAGATTTGTTGCAACAAGCCTTGACCCGGTAAGATACGGCAGATTTCTGAGCGGATATAATGACGATAGCATTGTTGCAAAACTCTTTAAGGATTTGCATGACGGTGACGTTAAGCGCGAAAAAATAATGCAGAAAGCCTATACCAAGGTTCAAAGTGTTGCGTATCAGTACTCTGAAAAAGATTTGGCAAAAATACAAAAGAATGATGTTAAGGAATTTGATTTCAGAGATACCGAAACAGGCGAAAGGGTTAAGGTTAGTCAGGGCATTATAATGTCGATCTATCTTACAGATCAACAATCATCAGGCAGACGACATTTGCTTGCCGACAGACTTAATCATTATACCGTGCTCCCAGATTTAGATAGTGCTAACAGTCGCAGACATAGCAAGCAGGAAAAAGCAAAATCAGAAAATCATCACAAAGTAAGATTTACTTATGAAGATTTACAACACATCAAGAGATATGTTGAGAGCAATAAAATGCTCAGAGAAATTTCAGGAGCGATTAGCGAAGTCCTTAACAACGAGCTTCAACAGGAAATTAACAAAGTAAGCATGTCAAAATATGGTATGCTGATTGCTACCGTAAGGAACTATTTCCCTATTTCTGTGTACGGTGACGGTGCGGCATATGAAAAGGACTTTTCTGCCGAGTTTAATGACCTTAGAATGAAAAGCAGAGGCTTTGTGAAACGCCGAGAAAGCTCGTCTGCTCCTATTGTTATTGACGATGTTTTCAGAGTCTTTAACAGGCATACCAACTCTGTTGCCGAATGGTGCGGATTGACGACACCAATTGAGAACTTCAAAAAAGTGTATAACTGGATAAATACTAATAGTCTTAACGGAACTACTTTGCATGAGGCTATAATGGATAAATACGGTAAGGCTGCAGAGCATTACATTGATAAACTCATGGGAGACCTGCAAAAATCGAAGGACACAATTGACAATAACTTGTTGACTCGCATGCAAGGCAACTATATGGGTGCAGCACTTCTGCTGAATCCCGGAGCAATGATAAAACAGTTTGCCGCATTTCCTACAGCCAATGCTTATTTTGGTACAAAAAATGTTGCAACAGCATCAGCCGGCGGAATGTGGCGGGTTGACCTTGAAAAATATGCCGAATACACTCCATATTTGTGGTACAGAGCAGAGGGTAACGGAACAGTAGTCGGTGAGCTCAGCAGAGAAGCCGGTGTTGTTGGCGGCACAAAAAGCAAAATGGACATTATGGGCAAGGTTGATAGATATGTTGTTGGTTGCCTGCTTAAAGCGGCAGAGTTACATGTTGAACAAACAACAAACCTTAAAAAAGGCAGCGATGCATTTTACAAGGAAGTTGTCAGACAATTTGAAAAATGTGTTGATGAAACTCAGCCTAATAATATGGTAACATCAAAGCCACAATTCATCAGGAATAATGTTCTAAAAATATTATCAATGTCGGCTTTTAGAAGTCAAACAATGGCAATCGGCAACACTATCATAGATTCTTATATGGAATACCGTACAAGAAGCAATGACTATAAATTGTCAAAATCTGCTGAAAATAAGAGCGCAAAAAAAGTGGCAATGAAAAAATTCGCAAAATCGCTTATAGGGGCGACAGAATCAGCTTTGCTTATAGGCGGTTTAACCACATTAGTTAATATGCTCCTGTGGCATAAGTGGGACGATGAAAGAGATGACAAGGGAAATGTGACAGCTGAAAACATTTTCAAAAGTGTTCTTGATTACAGCATGGAGTCATTTGCCGGCATTTTTACTTTCGGCGATACAGCATATAGTGCCATTGCCCATATGATTGACAACGATAGACCGTTTTATGGGCTGGACTCTATGAGCCTTGAAAATGTTAATAATTTCATTGAAAACATTTCAAAGGGCAATTATATCTCTGCTGCGACCTTGTTAGGTGATTGTTTCGGCTTGCCGGCAAGCAATATTAAGAGAATGGCCCTCAGCTTAACCTCATATTTTACCGACCTGACAAAAGGCAGAGGTGAGATTATATCCGATAATAAGGGTAACATTAATACAACTGTGCTTGTGCCGTTGATGATTAACGCTACGATTGACGGAGATTCCAACAAAGCTCAATATTACGAGCAGCTATATGTCAACACAATAATGAATACAAAGGGCAAAACCGAAAAAGAGGCTCGTGATATGCTTGAGCAGAAAGTTATAAAAGCATTATCAAAGAATAATGATGACATTGAAAAGGCGGCAGTAGCAAGAGCTAACGGTGACCTTAACACTTATGAAAGCCTCATTAACAAGGTCTCTTCCTATGGATTCGGCAAGGATGATGTGATTAAGGCCTCCAACAAGGTTATAAGTAATATTATTGCTAATATGAAAAAAGATGGCATAACAGACGAAGATACCGCAAAATCTGACCTTGTGGACAACCAAGGCTTTACGGAGCAGGGCGCAGAATACATTTGGAAAAAGATGTCATCATCGACAGATGAAGAAAAATCAGAAGAAAGTATTTTTGACTCTACCGGTAACGATGACACTCTAATGTATAAGTACACTGACGCTTTTGAATATTTGAAGAACGGCGATACTGTGAACTATGAAAAGGTTGAAAAATACCTTATGGAGCATAAAGGTAAAACCAAAAATCAAATGAAAAAGCTGATGCAGAGTGCAAGCCGAACGGATCCGATGTTTGAGCAGTACATTCAAGCAAGCAAGAGCAATGATGCCGATACAACGCACACATTGTACAGGCAGTTGCTTAACATTTACAGTTCAGAAAGCAAGTTTAAATCAGCTCTCAGAAAATATCAGGATAAAATCAAAAAACGACAAAGTAAATAAACAAATTGAGGACAGCGGAAACGCTGTCCTTTTTGTGTGGGTTTTAACTTTTTTGAGTTCGCAGAAAACTATATAATGTAATTAACGATAGGGGGCGGCATTATGAATACGCTGAAATTTGAAGTATATAAAAATACCCTGAAACGCAGAGACGGATTTAATCCTGTCCTAGGAGAAAAAAACTACACAAAAATCAAATGCTATTTTGAAGAGCGTGACTGGGATAACTGCTCTCTTGTTACGGCAAACTTTATGAGTGAAAAAGATAACATCATAAAAAGTACCGTCAGTTTGACAGAGAATAAAACGGCAGTGTTTGACGTACCGTCAGAGCTTGAGGGGGATAAAGTCTATTTCAGCTTGACCGGTAGTTATGCAGATGACAGCGGTAATACGGTAACACTCAACACGAATCTTGTTGGAATTAACAGGCAGAAAGGTATGTTGCCGAGTGCTTCAACTGGCATAAGCCTTTTCGAAAAGATTATAGTGGCTGTAAACAGTATGGCATCAAGACTGAAAGATACGCTGAATCAATTCATGAACACATATCCGAATGTTGATGCAAGTAATTTAACTTGGCTCAACGTCAGATCACTCGGAGTTGATAACACAGGCGCTGACACTACTCTTGGTATGCTTTTATTTTATCCGCTTGACAACAGAACTTTATATTTCCCGAAGGGAACATATAAATGCAACGGATTGGCGCTTGAAAATGTTGAAAATCTGACAATTATATGTGATAATGCTGAATTTATTTATTGCAATAAAGCTACGGACAGCACAGACTCAGCAGGCACAAGCGTGCAAAGTACATTCTTCAAATTTACCGGTTGTAAGAATCTGACCGTTATTGACGGTAACTTTGACGGCAAAAATAAAGTGTCACAGATTATTACTTTGATTAATTGCCCAAACGCAAACATAGACAATGTTAATATATCTAATGCAGGTAATGCTTTATCGGCAACAGCGGCTGGTATTAATTTCTTGCGAAACTGCTCACACTTTAATGTCAGAAATGCCAAAATATCAGGCATTAAAGCCGGAACTGTCGGCCCAGACGGATACATTCATTCATTTGGCATTGGCGTGACAAGCGCAGGGAACGAGTACAGCCAACACGGTAACATTGTTAATGTGCGAATTAATGATATTGACGGATATAATTCCGGAGATGTTAAGCCGGACGGTGACGGTATCTACTTGATCGAAAGGCCGACCGATGATTTCAGCGGTGACGGCTATATTAATATTTCAAGGTGCGAAATAAAGGGATGTGCCAAAAGAGGAATTAAGGTTTCAACAAGGCATGTCAATATCTCAGATTGCTATGTCGATGTTGACAGCTGGGGCTCGGCAATTGAGGCGCAGTACGGTAAGTTGACATTGAGGGATTCAATTATCAAGAACAGATATGCAAGCTGTCTGACTCTCGACTGGGACAACGGCACTAACTACATCGACAATTGTAAACTCTACGGTGCAGGAAAAGACGAAAGCTCAAAGTACGGCAAATACAAAGGCAACGGTATTGTGCTTAATCAGAGGTTGTCGTCAAGAGACGAACCGTACAGTAATGAGCCGTGCAATATCAGCATTAACAACTGCTTCGTTGACGGTGTATTCTCTCCGATTATTTCGGGATATGACAATAACATCAAGTACAAGTACGGAAACATTGTTGTTGATAACCTTAAAATCGGTCACTACAGAGATGCATCGGCAATCAAGCTCAATTCTACTATGATGACAGATGTCAATCGGCTTGTACTTTCGGATATTATGTATCAGTACGGAACAACAGAAGCAGAAGTGCTGAACGCCAACAATGAGTATTATGCTCTTAGCAACACGGCAGGAACTACAATTAATCTCGGCACACTGTCATCATATGTTAATCCTAAGCGTCTTGTCTATGACACGAATCTTACCGATGATTACAATGAAATCTTTAAGTTCTATGACCTTAAGAATGCAGACTTTGGCGGTGAGACAGCAAAGGTGACAGATGTGCTTGAAGATTCACCGAACAGTGCAGATATAGCCGACGGAACCTATACAAGTGTGACAAATACTAATTTAAGTGTGTCAGTCGCTGACGGTACAATGAATGTAGCTTGTTCAACGGCATACGCTTCTGCATCATATGTCTATATTCCAATTTCAAGCATTACTCTTGACGGAAATGTATTTGACTTTGTTGTTTCTGACATTAGCAAGACAACAGCAGATGTTACTGTAACGCTTGCCGATGCAAAGAAGGCTACAATTGCCGGATTAACTGAATTTGCACTTAATAAAACAGTAAAATCAACCATTGTAGGTAATGTCAGCGGTACGGCATCGTTTGTCCGCATTAAGCTCAATGCGGACAAAACGGCAAGCCTCTCATGTAAAATCGAATTTAAAAATCGTCAAAAGGTTTTAAGAGGACAGGTCGAGGCGAGATTGAAAATTCTTGAAGAAAAAATAAAAGCATTGGAAGGTGCAAGCGTATGATAGATTGGATTATACAATATTGGCTACAGGCTCTTTTCGGCATTGTCCTTGCAGCAATTGTTGCAATCGTTAAAACGCAGTGGAGCAAAATTAAGGCGATTGGCAAAGGCACACAGTCATTACTCAGGGCGGAGCTTATCCGTTCGGGTGAAAAATATATCGAAAGAGGTTGGATTGAGGTCTATGCAAAGGATGCATATGACAAATGCTATCAGTCATATCATCACCTCGGGCAGAACGGCACAATGGACGATATGCATGAGAAGGTCATGGACTTACCGACTAACCCTATTATAAGAAAGGATGAAAATAATGAATAAGCAGAAAATTAAGAAATGGGCGGTTGCGGCCCTCATCAGAGCCGCAAAGACAATGGCACAGACTGCAGCGGCAACACTCTCAGTTGCGGTAGTAATGAGCGATGTAAACTGGGTAATGGTTGCAAGTTCAACACTTCTTGCTGGCATTCTCTCAATGCTGACAAGTGTCGGTGGCTTGCCGGAGCTTAAAGAAAGCGAGGAATAACAATGCAAAATACCATTACAAAACGACAGATTGACGAATTACTTGAAAAATCAGAAATTAAGGTCGAAACAGTTTACAGTAAAGTAACCGTTGTAAGTTGCAAACTGCCAAACGGATTTGTCTTAACTGAATCAAGCGGAGCAGTTGACCCAGCAAACTATGATGAAAAAATCGGTACAGAAATCTGTATGGCAAGAATCGAAAACAAATTGTGGGAACTTGAAGGATATGTCCTTGCAAAACAGCTTTACGAAAGAGAGAAACAGTAATGAAAACTTATATCGGAGTTAAAAAAATTGAAGCCGAGCCGATGACAAGAGGCGATTATAATACATACAGAGGCTGGCAGATACCTACGGACGAAAATCCGGATGATGAAGGTTATCATGTTAAGCACGCTGACGGTCACGAGTCGTGGTCGCCCAAAGAAGATTTTGAAAACACATTTTTTGAAAAGGGAAAGAACCTTCTGAACGATACGGCGTTACTTATGAGTAGTGAGGATTACAAGGAAAGATTTATAGCTGAATATCAGCAATTGGTAATCCGTTATAAAAGGTTGAAGAAAATGCTTGATGCTTGGGATAAAGGAGAACTGAAATTTGCTCCGACTTGTCCACGCAACGCATATAATATGCAGATTAAAGCAATGGCAGATTATATTGCTGTACTTGAATCAAGAGCATTTATTGAAGGTATAAAAATATTTGCAGAACAGAAAGCGAGTGATTAAAAATGAAAGTTACTGCTGTTGATGTAAGTTTCTGTCAGACGAATGTTGATTACAACAAAGTCAAGGCTGACGGTATAGACACGGTTATTATTCGTGCCGGCTTTGGTAGAGAAACATATCAGAAAGACGCACAGTTTGAAGAACATTACAAGAACGCAAAAGCCGCAGGACTGAAAGTCGGTGTATATTGGTTTTCGTATGCGTACAGCGTTGCCGAGGCGAAAAAGGAAGCAAGTGCTTGCCTTTATTGCTTGAACGGCCGAAAACTTGATTTACCGGTGTTTTATGACTTAGAGCTTGGCTCTCAGACCAAACTCGGCAAAGATACCTTAACAGCAATGGCAGTAGCATTTTGCGAGTGCATCAAAGTTCACGGCTATTCAGCCGGAGTGTATGCGAGCGCAAGTTGGTTTACAAGCTATCTTAACTATGAGAAACTCAAAAAGCAATATGCAATTTGGCTTGCTCAATGGAAAACAGGCTCTCCGTGCCGTACTTGTGACATCTGGCAGAACTCCGACAGCGGAAAAGTCAACGGCATTAACGGAAATGTTGATACCGACATTATATTTAATGCTGACTATAAGGGCAGTTCAGCAACAACGATTACAACGCCGAAATACTACGGCACTAAAGCTGTACAGGCGTGGGTAGGTGCAACGGTTGACGGTATCTACGGCTCTGACACGAAAAAACATTTGGTTATGAAGTTGCAGGAAGAACTTAACCGTCAGTTTGGAATGAACCTTGTTGTTGACGGAATTTACGGTGTGGGTACTCATAATGCAATTGTTGTTATATCAAAAGGCTGCAGAGGAAATATTACCAAAGTTTTACAGGGATTGCTTATCTGCAATGGATATGATCCGAATGGTTTTGACGGAATCTATGGTAACGGTACAGAATACGCAGTTAAATCATATCAGCAGGCTCACGGCTTGACTGCCGACGGTATAGCAGGCGGTAACACATTCAGAAGTTTGTGTGCTTAATCCAACATTAATCCAACACGAAATCCAACACACTGAAAATAAAAGTCAGTATTTATTGCAATAATAAAGCAGAGAGAATGGGTTCGAATCCCCTTCTCTCCGCCATAAACGCTGAACTTTATTTTAGGTTCAGCGTTATTTTTTTGACCTGTTTTTCTTAATAAAAGGTGTTGTTTTTCATATATATAATTGTATCGTATGGCAAGATTTGTTGTCAACGGATTTACAGTGAAGAGTTAGCACATACAGTGCATTTACGGTCATTTTTAATAATTTTTTAGCATTTCATATGACATAACCATTCAGCTTTCGGTTATTTATTCAAAAAACTGCCACTAAACCTTTACAAACCCTACAAGATATTGTATTATATTAGTAATTATAAATTACCATGGGGTGTTATGTATGAAACCAAAATATAAAAGAGTATTATTAAAACTTTCAGGCGAATCACTTGCAGGCGAAATGAAACACGGAATTGATTTTGAAACTGTTCTCAAAATCTGCAAGCCTATTAAAGAATGTGTTGACGCAGGCGTAGAAGTCGGCATCGTAGTAGGCGGCGGCAACTTCTGGCGTGGCAGAAGCTCAGGCGAAATGGACAGAACAAGAGCCGATCATATGGGTATGCTTGCAACAACAATCAATGCACTCGGTGTTTGTGATGCACTCGAACAGCTTGGAGTTAATGTTCGTGTTCAGACAGCTATCGCTATGCATCAGATTGCAGAGCCGTACATCAGAAACAAAGCAGTTCTTCACCTTCAGAAGGGCAGAGTAGTAGTATTCGGTTGCGGAACAGGCAACCCGTTCTTCAGCACAGACACAGCAGCGGCTCTTCGTGCGGCAGAAATTGAGGCTGATATCGTAATGAAGGCTACTATGGTTGACGGTGTATATGACAGCGATCCCAAGAAAAACCCAGATGCAAAGAAGTACGATACAATTTCTTTCCATGATGTTCTTAACAAGGATCTCGCTGTTATGGACAGCACAGCGGCATCGCTTTGCAAGGACAATAATCTTCCGATTCTTGTATTCAGTATTGAAGATCCCGAAAATATCTACAAAGCTGTATGCGGTGAAAACATCGGTACAATCGTAACAGCCAACAATTAATTTGAATTTTTTACTGACTTTTTAACAATAATTATTACACAGGAGGCATAAATATGCAGACACAGTTAAAAAAAGCCGGCGAAAGTATGGACAGACGACTTGAGCATATGCGCACGGAATTTTCAGAAATCAGAGCAGGCAGAGCAAATCCCGCAGTCCTTGATAAGGTAAAGGTTGACTATTACGGCGCACCCACACCCGTAAACCAGCTTGCCGCAGTATCTGTTACAGAGGCAAGAACTCTTACAATTCAGCCATGGGATGCGTCTGTATTAAGACAGATTGAAAAGGCTATCCAGACTTCCGATATCGGCATCAACCCACAGAATGACGGTAAGATTATTCGTCTTATTTTCCCGCCTCTCACAGAGGACAGAAGAAAAGAAATCGTAAAAGATGTTCAGAAGATTGCTGAGGAAACAAAGATTCAGATTCGTAATGTCCGCCGTGAACTTATCGACAAGCTTAAAGCTATGAAGAAGGACGGCGAGCTTACAGAGGACGATCTCAAGCAGGGCGAAAAGAAAGCTCAGGATCTTACAGATAAGTATGTCAAAGAAGTTGAGAGCGTTTCTGCAGTTAAGCAGAAAGAAATTTTGGAGATGTAATATGGCTTTTTTCTCAAAGAAAAAAGATGAGCAGATTGAGGTTACAGACCTCAATCTGCCTTCACATATCGGAATTATTATGGACGGCAACGGCCGTTGGGCAAAGAAAAGAGGACTTCCGAGAAAAGCAGGTCACCGTCAGGGTGCTAAAACTTTCAGAACAATAACAAGATACTGTTCCGATATCGGAATAAAGTACCTTACCGTATATGCTTTTTCAACCGAAAACTGGAAAAGACCGCAGGAGGAAGTTGATGCACTAATGTCGCTCTTTAAATCATATCTTAATGAAGCACTTGAAGATTTTAAGGATGACAGTATTGTGGTAAAATTCATCGGTGACAAGTCGGGTTTTAATGACGAGCTTCGTGAGCTTATGATTGAAAACGAGGAGAGTTCAAAAGACCGTGACGGTATGGTCCTCAATATAGCTATGAATTACGGCAGTCGTGACGAAATTGTCAGAGCCGTCAGAAACATTTCCGAAGATGTCAGAAACGGAAAAATTTCTTCTGATGACATAACAGAAAATCTTTTTTCAAATTATCTTTATACCGCAGGTCAGCCAGATCCCGACCTTATTATCAGACCGAGCGGTGAATACAGAATTTCAAATTTCCTTTTGTGGCAGTCAGCCTACACGGAATTTGTTATAATGAACAATCTTTGGCCTGATTTTCAGAAATCAGACCTTGACGAAGCGTTAAAAATATACTCCTCCAGAAACAGAAGATACGGTGGAGTCTGATGAGAGTTGATATAAAATGAAATCCCTCAAGCCACGGCTGCTGACAGCCGTAATAGGAATACCAATACTGCTGATTGTTCTGTTTGTTTCGGAACTTTGGCGCCCATTTGTAGGCATAGTCATAGGAGCATTTTCGGCATTTATGATAGGCGAGTATCTTCATGCAAGAAAGATGCTTTATAAATTTCACCTTTCAATACCTTGTATCCTGTTTGCTTTTCTGCTTTCGGTTTTAGTTACGACAAAGTATCTGTATGTTTTGATTTTTGCTTTTATACTGACGGTCTTTGCTGTAATGATTTTTAAACACGAAAAGACAAACTATGCCGATGTTGCATATTCAGTGTTCGGAACTTTTTTAATTTCTTTTGGAATGAGTGCCTTACCGATTGCCTGTGCATCATCTGTATCAATTACTTTCTGCTATATATGTATTTTCGCATTACCGTGGATGGCAGACGCAGGCGGCTTTTTTATCGGAGCATCGTTCGGCAAGCACAAACTTTGCCCGAAAATCAGCCCTAAGAAGACTGTTGAGGGCGCAATCGGCGGAATACTTTTCTGTGACCTCACAGCAGTAATTATCGGACTTGTGTTCAAATTTTTGGTTATGCCGGACGCTAACATTAATTTCTGGGCATTGATTCTTCTCGGTGTAATTGACGCTCCTGTTTCAATTCTCGGTGATTTGAGCTTTTCACTTATCAAAAGAAATTACGGAATCAAGGACTACGGTTCAATTTTTCCCGGTCACGGCGGAATGCTTGACAGGTTTGACAGCATAATATTTACTGCCCCTGTTCTTGTGGCAATCAATCAATTCATACCTTTCATAACAGTGGGGTAAACTAAAATGGTAAATTCACTTTCAATTCTCGGATCGACGGGTTCAATCGGAACTCAGACGCTTGATGTTGCAGATAAACTTAATTTAAAAGTTTCCGCACTCACGGCGTCAACAAATATAAAGCTGCTTGAAGAACAGGTAAGAAAATACAAACCTGAACTTGCAGTAGTTTTTAACGAAGAAAAAGCCAAAGAGTTCAAAGATAATATAAAAGATACACATATCCGTGTTTTAAGCGGTATGGACGGACTTATTGAGGCGGCAACGCTTGAGAATGCCGACCTTGTTGTAAATTCGGTTGTCGGAATGGTAGGCTTAAAGCCTACACTTGCAGCAGCAAACGCTAAAAAAGATATTGCTTTTGCAAACAAGGAAACGCTTGTAACAGGCGGTAAGCTTGTATGTGATGCGGTAAAGAAGAACGGTGTGAAGCTTCTTCCCGTTGACAGTGAACATTCCGCTATCTTCCAATGCCTGCAGGGAATGCCTGAAAAGAAAATGCTTAAAAAGCTCATTCTTACAGCATCCGGCGGCCCGTTCTTTGGCAAAACAGTCGAAGACTTAAAGAATGTAACAGTTAATGAGGCTCTCAATCATCCAAATTGGAGTATGGGTGCAAAAATAACCATCGACTCTGCTACAATGATGAACAAAGGTCTTGAAATCATTGAGGCAAGATGGCTTTTTGATGTTCAGCCCGAAAATATTGATGTTGTTGTTCATCGTGAAAGTATCATACATTCTCTCATAGAATATGTGGATAATTCCGTAATTGCACAGCTTGGACTCCCCGATATGAGGATTCCGATACAGTACGCAATTACATATCCGGAAAGATATGAGTCACCTGTCGGTGAATTAAGTCTTGCTCAAATCGGCAAAATGACTTTCTTTGAACCTGACTATGATACTTTCAAATGTCTGAGAGCCTGTAAAAAAGCTCTTTCACTCGGAGGCGTTGCAACAGCGATTGCCAACGGTGCTAATGAGGAGGCTAACCGTCTTTTCAGAGAAGGTAAAATCACTTTTCTTGAAATCGGTGACCTTGTTATGGGTGCAATTGATAACATAGACAATTTTGAGCCTTTATACGTTGATGATGTGTTAAAGGCAGACAAACTTGCAAGAGAGTATGTACTCTCTAAGCTATAATTTGCGGTAATATTTTCCACTGCTGTCTTTGCGACGGCAATGAATATTTTGGAGTTGATTTATTTTAATGCAAATTTTAACAGTTGCGGCTCTCATTGTAATAGGAATATTACTTTTTGAGCTTATAATTTTTTCTCACGAATTCGGTCATTTTATTACCGCAAAGCTTTCAGGTGTAAAGGTAAATGAATTTGCACTCGGAATGGGACCGAAAATAATCAGTTTTGTTAAAGGCGAAACAAGGTACTCGCTTCGTCTTTTTCCTATAGGCGGTTACTGTGCCATGGAAGGAGAGGATGAAGACAGTGAAGAAAAAGGTGCTTTTAATAACGCAAAAGTATGGAAGAGAATGATTATCATAATCGCAGGTGCGGTTATGAATATTCTTCTCGGCTTTGTTATGATGTTTGCCTTTACCGTTCAGGCTGACAGCTACAGTTCAACTACAATATCTCAGTTTCAACCCAATGCATTTACTGCAAACTCAGGTTTACAAACAGGGGATAAAATTGTTGAAGTGAACGGTTATTCGATTTGGAATTCACGAGATTTGCAGTTTGCAATCTCAACTCTTCCATATGAAACAGTAGAAGGCAATACACTTGAGGTATACAAAGAAAGAGCAACATCTGCCGCTTGCGGTGTATATAATGAGTATGCAAAAGACGAGTCTCTTTCAAAGGATGAACTTCAAAAATACTACAATGCTCTTTCTGAGGGTTGTTCAAAAATAAATAAGGCTGCAAGCAAAGACGAGGCTAAAAAACTTCTTGATGAAACTTGCAAGTCAATTTATGCACTTGACAAATCATATGATATGTCAAAGTATGAAACACCCGAAATAGACACAACTACATCAAGACCGAGATTCTTGGGTGATGTAAAAGTTGTTCGTGACGGCAAAGAAATAACACTTGAAAATGTACAGTTTTTCACCTATTACGCTGATGAGAATGCCGAAAAGGAAAACAAACCTACTGTTGCGTTTGACTTTGCAGTTGAACCGATTGAGAAAAATGTCGGTACTGTCCTCGGTGAAACATTCACACAGACCTGTTCAATGGCAAAAACCGTGTGGACATCTCTGGTGTGGCTTGTTCAGGGCAGATTTACATTCAACGATATGTCAGGTCCTGTTGGTATTGCTACGGCTGTCACTCAGGTTGCATCAATGGGACTTCAAACAGGCTTCGGAGATGCAGTCAATAACATTCTTTTCGTAATGATACTCATTACGGTAAACCTCGGAATTGTAAATATGCTGCCGTTCCCGGCGCTTGACGGCGGAAGATTCTTATTTTTGCTGATTGAATGGATATTTAAAAAGCCAATTCCGAGAAAGGCAGAACAGATTGTGAATACAGTCGGTCTTGTTCTGTTGCTTGCATTTATGCTTATTATTTCGGTGAAAGATGTGTTCCAGCTTGTAACGGGAACATTCCCCGGAATGTAGACAAACGGAGGAAATTTTATGGGAAGTAAAATTCAGGTAACTGCCGGCAATGTAAAAATCGGCGGCGGTGCTAAAGTAAGCGTTCAGTCAATGCTCAACATTCCCTCAACCGATATTGAGGGTTCTGTAAGACAGGCAAAAGAGCTTGAAGAGGCCGGTTGCGAAATTATTCGTGCAGCTATTCCTAATAAAGATGCAGTAAAGCTTATTCCTGCCCTCAAAGAGGCTGTAAGCGTCCCGATTGTAGCCGATATCCATTTTGACTATAAGCTTGCACTTGAGGCATGTGCGGCAGGCATCGACAAAATCCGTATCAATCCGGGTAACATCGGATCAGATGATAGGGTAAAGGCGGTGGCAGACGCTTGCCGACAGCGTGGCATTCCGATTAGAATCGGTGTTAACTCAGGTTCGCTTGAAAAGGAAATTCTTGCAAAATACGGTCATCCCACACCCGAGGCACTTTGCGACAGCGCCTTGTACCATGCATCACTTCTTGAAAAGTTTGATTTCAACGATATTGTTCTTTCAATGAAAAGTTCAACCGTTTCTACTATGATTAAAGCCTATGAGCTTGCCGCAGAAAGGTGTGACTATCCGCTTCACCTCGGTGTTACAGAGGCAGGAACAGAAAGAATGGGTATTATCAAATCTTCTGCCGGAATCGGTGCATTACTCCTCCATGGTATCGGCGATACAATCAGAGTTTCACTCACAGCCGATCCTGTAAAGGAAGTTTATGCCGCTCACGATATCCTCAAGGCTCTTGACATTGAGAAAGACGGAGTTCAATTTGTTTCATGTCCGACTTGCGGAAGAACAAGAATTGACCTTGTGAAGATTGCAAACGAGGTTGAAGATAAACTCAGAAACTGTAAAAAGAATATCAAAGTAGCGGTAATGGGTTGCGTTGTAAACGGTCCCGGAGAGGCTAGAGAAGCTGATATCGGCATCGCAGGCGGTGACGGTTGCGGGCTTGTATTCAAAAAAGGCGAAATTCTTCGCAAAGTTCCGGAAGATAAACTCGTTGACGCACTTTTGGAAGAAGTAGAAAAATTATAACTCTATCAGCAGTCAAAATACATTTGCTGTAATATGACAGAAGGACATATATGAAAACATTAGGAGAAGTCTTTGACTCCCAATTCGGCATTAAACTGCCGCAACAGATTTCACAGGGAGAACTGACACAACTTAATATTAACAAACAAGCCCGTTTGATTACTTTAGCAGTAAAATTCAACGGGCTCGTTGAGCGTAATACGCTTTTTGACACGGAAAAGCTGATTACCAAGACACTTGCGTATCATACTGTAATTAAACCACATTTTCCGACAGAGTTGTTTTCCGCTGATTATTTTCCTCAGCTTTACGCAGCCGTAAGGCGAGATATTCCGAGTATTAACGGAACTCTCAACAATGCTGAGGTTAGGTTTGAAAACAATACGCTTACGATAAATCTTCTTAACGGCGGAAAAACTCTCCTTGACAGTAAAGGCTTTGACAAAGCACTTATAAAGCTCATTTCGGAAGAATTCAATCTTTACATTTCCGTTAATTATACCGGAACTTTTGAGGTTGAAGAAAACAGCGAAGAATACAAAGCCGCTATTCAGGATGCTCAGGAGAAAATCAACCGAGAAAATCTTCAGAAAGCCGCTGAATTCTATCAGGAAGAGGTTGAAACAGCAGAAAAAAGAGAAGAAAAACACGCTGAAAACACTACTGTGGAAATTGAAGTTCGTGAGGGCAAGTTTGCAACACCGCAGATTATCCAGTCCTCAATCCGTCCGTTATACGGTCGTTCAATCAGGGGAAAAATGATTCCCATTTCTTCAATCTCAGGCGATTCGGGAAGAATTGTGGTGTGGGGCGATGTGTTTGATATTGAAAAGAAAGTTACTAAAAGCGGCGACAAAAATATTTTCACTATCGACATAACTGATTATACGGGTTCAACAACAGCTAAAGTATTCAATTCAATCAAGGAATCAGCCGTAATTGATAATATTAAAAAAGGCGATACAATCGTTGTTCAGGGTGATGTTGAGTACGATAAATATGCAGGCGAACTTGTTGTAAATGCCCGTTCAATCGGTACGGCTCAAAAAGTAAAAGTAGTTGATAATGCCGAGAAAAAGCGTGTTGAACTCCATATGCATACAAATATGTCGCAGATGGATGCCGTAACATCGGCAGGTGACCTTGTAAACCGTGCTTATCAGTGGGGACACAAAGCTGTTGCAATTACTGACCACGGTGTCGCACAGGCTTTTCCCGATGCAATGAAAGCCGCAGATAAAATCAACAAGATCAACAAGGACGAAGAGAAAATTAAAATCATTTACGGTGTTGAGGCATACTTTATGGATGACCTTGTTGAGTCTGTAAAAGGTGATGCCGACACAGGTTTTGACGGCACATTCATCTGCTTTGATATAGAAACAACTGGTCTTTCAGCCGCCCGTGACAAGATTACCGAAATCGGCGCAGTCAAGGTTGAAAACGGTGTCATCACCGATACTTTTTCAACCTTTGCAAATCCCGAAATGCCGATTCCGCAGAAAATCACTCAGCTTACAGGCATTACCGACGATATGGTAAAGGACGCTCCGTCACAGAGCGAGGCGGTTGGTGCATTTCTTGAATTTGCCGGTGACAATGTGCTTGTTGCTCACAATGCTCCCTTTGATACATCCTTTATAGCAAAAGCCTGTGAAGATATGGGCAGGGAATATAACTATACTTCAATCGACACGGTTGCAATTTCAAGAGCAATCCTTACAGATATCAAGAACTGCAAGCTTGATACGGTTGCAAAATTTTTAAGGCTCGGCGACTTCAATCACCACAGAGCAACCGATGATGCCGAAATGCTTGCGAGAATTTTTATAAATCTCTGTCAGCGACTTACAGATGATTACGGTATAACAAAAACAAACGACATTAATACAAAGATAGCAGGCGGAGATTTTAAAAAGCTTCCGACCTATCATCAGATTATTCTTGTAAAGAATAAAACAGGTCTTAAAAATCTTTACAGACTTATTTCTTACAGTCATCTTAATTATTTCTATAAAAAGCCGAGAATTCCGAAAAGCGAGCTTGTGAAGTACAGAGAGGGACTCATAATCGGCTCAGCTTGTTGTGCCGGTCAGCTTTACATGGCAATTCTCGAGGGCAAGCCGTGGGGCGAACTCAAACAGATTGCGTCATTCTATGATTATCTTGAAATTCAGCCTGCAGGTAACAACAGCTTTATGATTCGTGACGGCAGATTTAATTCTGTTGACGAACTTCATGAAATTGACCGTACAATAATTAAGCTTGCAAAAGAACTCGGCAAGCCTGTATGCGCAACCTGCGATGTCCACTTTATGGATCCGACAGATTCCGAATTCAGAAAAATTCTTATGGCTGGTCAGGGCTTTAAAGATGCCGAACAGCAAGCTCCGCTTTATTTCAGAACAACTGCTGAAATGCTAAAGGAATTTGAGTGGCTCGGCAAGGATAAAGCCTATGAGTATGTAGTAGAAAATCCCAATAAAATCGCCGATATGTGCGAATATATCAGACCTATTCCAAAGGGTACATTCCCGCCTAACATTGAGGGCGCACAGGAACAGCTTATTGATATTACATGGAAAAGAGCAAAAGAGAAATACGGTGATCCATTGCCTGAAATCGTAAAGGCAAGACTTGACAAGGAACTTAATTCAATCACAACCTACGGATTCTCGGTACTTTATATGACTGCTCAAAAGCTTGTTGCAGACAGTGAGGCACACGGATATCTTGTCGGTTCACGAGGATCGGTAGGTTCTTCTTTCGTAGCTACTATGTCCGGTATTTCGGAGGTTAATCCGCTTTGTCCGCACTATGTATGTCCAAACTGCAAACACAGCGAGTTCATCACAGACGGCAGTTACGGTTCAGGCTTTGATATGCCGCCAAAAAACTGTCCCGAATGCGGTACTCTTATGGATCAGGACGGTCACGAAATTCCGTTTGAAACATTTCTTGGCTTTAAAGGCGACAAAGTGCCTGATATCGACCTTAACTTCAGCGGTGAGTATCAATCAAAATCTCACCGTTACACGGAAGAGCTTTTCGGTAAGAATAATGTGTTCAAAGCGGGAACAATTTCTACCGTAGCCGAAAAAACAGCACTCGGCTTCGTTAAGAAGTTTGCACAGGAGCGAGGTCTTGTAATGCACAAGGCTGAGGAAAAGCGTCTTGCAATCGGTTGTACGGGTGTTAAGAGAACCACAGGTCAGCACCCGGGCGGTATGGTTGTTGTGCCGAGAACAAACGATGTTTACGATTTCTGCCCTGTTCAGCATCCTGCAAATGATGTGAACTCAGATAACATCACAACGCACTTCGACTTCCATTCAATTCATGATACAATCACAAAACTTGATGAGCTCGGACACGATGTTCCGACAATCTATCATTATCTTGAACTCTACACAGGTATCCCCGTAATGAAGGTTTCAATGAGCGATCCCGAGGTTATGTCGCTGTTTACATCTCCGAAAGCACTTGGAGTTACTGAGGAGGATATCGACTCAAAAACCGGTACATTCAGCCTTCCTGAATGTGGTACGTCTTTCGTAAGAGGAATGCTCATTGAGGCACAGCCAAAAACCTTTACCGACCTTTTGCAGATTGCAGGTCTTTCGCACGGTACCGATGTATGGCTCGGAAACGCTCAGGAACTTATTCATAACGGAACCTGTACAATTTCAGAAGTAATCGGTACTCGTGACTCGATTATGACTTATCTTATGCACAAAGGTCTTGAACCGGGCATGGCATTCAAAATAATGGAGATTGTCCGTAAAGGTAACGCAACAAAACTTCTTACGGAAGAACACTTCAAGGCTATGCGTGAACACAATGTTCCCGAATGGTATATTGATTCGTGTATGAAAATTAAGTATATGTTCCCGAAAGCCCATGCCGCAGCCTATATGATTGCAACGCTCAGACTCGGTTGGTACAAGGTTCACAAGGCCGTTGAATATTATGCGGCATACTTTACCGTACGAAGTGAAAATCTTGACGGTGCAATTGCCATGCAGGGACATCAGGCTGTCCGTGACAAGATGAACAACATAAAACAAAAACAGAGTGTTCACGAAGCAACAGCCAAGGATGAAGCAGAGTTCCAGACCTTGCAGATTGTCAACGAAATGATGGCAAGAAAAATTGAATTTCTTCCTGTTGATATCTACAAATCCGAGGCTAAAATGTTCAAGGTAGAGGACGGAAAAATCAGACTTCCGTTTTCATCCTTACCCGGTGTAGGCGGCGCCGCCGCAGATTCACTCGCAGAAACGGGCAAGCACACAGAATATCTTTCAATTGAAGATATGCAGATAAAAACAAAGGTTACTAAGGCTGTTATTGAAACACTGAAAGATGTCGGAGTTCTCAAGGATTTGCCTGAAAGCTCACAGATGTCATTATTTTAAGGAGTTGTCTAAATGAAAAAACTGCTTTCGCTAAAAACTTTGCTGATTTGCATTTCATTTACAGTATTTCTTTTACTTGTAAAAGATAATATGAATGTTGTGTGGTCGGCAATCGGTTGGATAACAGGCATAATCACTCCGTTTGCAATCGGGTTCCTTTTTGCTTACATCCTTAACTATCCGTACAAATTTTTCTACTCCAAAGTTTTCGGCAGAATGGGGCGAAAGCGAAAATTCCTTGCTAACTTCAGAAAACCCCTTGCACTTATTATAACCTATGCAATTGTCGTAGCAATTTTTGTCGTTATAATCTCAATTGTAGTTCCGCAGATTGCAGCCAGCCTGTTCAGTCTTATTAACAGCCTGCCGCAGTATGCAGGCGTACTTTCTGACATGACAAAAACAGTAGTACATTGGATTAACCATACATTCAGTATGGAAATTGACGCAAGTGAAGTAATAAACAACTTCTTCAAGTATATTACAAACTTTATTTCGGCAGGCAATATCACAAGTTTTCTCGGCAACTCTACAAATGCCGTATTCAGCGCAATTATGTCTACGTGTAACGGTGTGTATAACTTCCTGCTCGGAATCGTTATTTCAGTTTACTTTCTTGCCGCAAAGGAAACACTTTGCCGTCAGATAAAAAAGCTTGCTGTTGCTTTTATTCCGATAAAGTATCTTCCTAAGATTTATGAAATTGTCGATATTACAGATACAAAATGCGGTCGTTTTCTCGTTGGCGATATCATTGATGCGGCTTTTCTCGGTGTTCTCACATTCATTACAATGTCAATTTGTCAATTACCGTACGCACCGCTTATTGCGGTTCTTATCGGTGTAACGAATATTATTCCGTTCTTTGGACCGTTCATCGGTGCAATTCCGAGTGCTTTTATCCTCTTGCTTATTGATCCGATTTACATGATTATTTTCATAATCATTATAGTTATAATTCAGCAGCTTGACGGCAATCTTTTCAAGCCGAAGATTATCGGCAGTCAGGTCGGTCTTTCAAGCTTCTGGGTACTGTTCAGCGTAATTGTCGGCGGAGGAATGTTCGGTGTGCTCGGTCTTATTCTCGGCACACCAATCTATGCCGTAATCTATGCTCTTGTCGGCAAGAGAGTTAAAAACAAAATTGACTCAAAGGGTAGAATTGCTCAGGAGGCTCTTGATTTTGAGGTGCTTAACTATACCAAAATTGCCGCAGAGCAGAAAAAACTTCGTGAAGAAAAAGAAATGCAGCATAGAGAAAAATTAATGAAATTCATCAACCGTAACAAAACAAATGATGAAGACGAATCCTCAGAAAATACAAATGAATAATCGTAAAATTTTCGTTTCATCTGAATAGTGTTGACAAATCAAATTTAGTGTGTTAATATATTACCGTATTAACACACTAAAGCGTTGAGAGGTAATTATGAAAAAGAATTTAAAAATGACTCCCGAGGGAACAAAGGACTTTCTGTTCGCTGAATGTTCCGCGATGGATTATATCTGCACAAGCATTGAAAAGGTATTTGTAAAAGGCGGATTTAAACGGGTAATAACTCCTGCTCTTGAATTCTATGATGTGTTCTCAATTCCGTCAAGCGGAATCTCGCAGGAATCAATGTTCAAGACAACCGATAACAAAGGCAGACTTCTTGTTGCCCGTCCTGACTCCACTCTGCCGATTGCAAGAATGGTTTCTACAAGACTTAAAAACAATACACTTCCTGTTCGACTTTACTACAAGCAGGCAGTGTATCGCAACAATCCGTCACTTGCAGGAAGAAGAAACGAATTTCTTCAGATGGGTGTTGAACTTCTCGGGGCAAAAGGAAAAAGAGCCGACCTTGAAATTCTCACCTCGGCAATAAAAAGCATTTCAGCCGTTGCCGATGATTTCAGAATTGAACTCGGACACGCCGAAGTATTCAATGCTCTGTCAAAAGAACTCGATATTGATAACGATTACAAAGAAAAAATCAGAGTATCAATCGAAAGTAAAAACTACTCGGCGCTTAACAATCTTCTTGACAAACTCAAGCCTTGCAAGACTGTTTCCGCAATCCGTTCGCTCCCGTCACTTTTCGGCGGTGAAGAAGTGTTTGATGAGGCATATGATATCTGCAAAGGTACAGGCGCCGAAAACGCTCTTGATTATCTCCACTCAATCTATAAAGAACTTTCCGTGCTTGAACTCGGCAACAAGCTTATCATCGACCTCGGACTTGTTCAGAGAAACGATTACTATACGGGAATCGTATTTTCAGGGTATATTAACGGAATCGGTGACGCTGTTATTTCGGGAGGAAGATATGACGATCTTCTCAGCGAATTTGATGCTCCTATGGGTGCGGCAGGCTTTGCGATTGATACGGACGCAATTACAATGAAACATCTTTCCGATGATGATGTAAATTATTCAGATAATCCCGATGTTCTCGTTTTTGCAGAAAACGGACATGAAATGAAAGCTCTCAGATATGTTGACGAGCTTAACGAAAAGGGAATAAATGCACAGTTCAGCGTACTTGAAACTCTTGAAGAAACAGAACAGTTTGCAAAATCAAGAGGAATTGCAAAAGTTGAAAGTATATAATCAAGCTGTCGGAAAGGATTAAATATGAAACCATTAAGAATTGCTCTGACAAAGGGCAGACTTGAAAAGACCACAATTGAACTTCTTGAAAAAATCGGATATAATTGTGATGAAGTAAAAAACAAGGGAAGAAGGCTTATTCTTCCGATCGGCAATAATGATTTTGAAGTTGTGCTTGCGAAAGCCGCAGATGTAATTACATATGTTGAGCACGGTGTGTGTGACCTTGGTGTCGTTGGCAAGGATACAATTCTTGAAAACGGTTCATCTTTTTATGAACTTCTCGACTTAGGATTTGGTAAATGCCGTTTTGCTCTTGCTACAAAAAAGGACTCCGATTTTTACGGCGGTTACAAAACAAAGACAATTGCGTCAAAGTATCCCAATGTAACCAGGGCATTTTTTGACGATAAAAATATGGATGTAAGAATCATTAAGATTGAGGGCTCGGTTGAACTTGCTCCCCTTGTAGGTCTTGCAGACGGTATTGTAGATATAGTAGAAACAGGTTCAACGCTCAAGGCTAACGGACTTGAAGTAATTGAATGGGTATGTGATATTTCAGCAAGACTTATTGCCAATACAGCAAGTCTTAAACTGCGCAAGGCTGAAATTGAAGAATTGCAGAAGAAACTGGAGGCTGTCACAAAATGATTACAACTGTTGTAGCAGACGGAAAAAACGAATATGAATTTATTGATTTGCTCAAAAAGAGAGCGCAGAATTCAGATAAAAATGTAGTTCCGATTGTTTCGGAAATCATCGAAAATGTTGCAGAAAACGGTGATAAAGCCGTAAAGGAATATACCGTTAAATTTGACGGAAAAGCACCTGAAAAGGTAGAAATTACTTCCGATGAAATCGACAGCCTTATTGAAAAATGTGATAAGAATTATCTCGAAACAATCAAAAAGGCAGCCGCAAACATTGCAGACTTCCATAAAAGACAGGTTCAGCAAAGCTGGCTCACAACAAAGAATAACGGAGTAATGATGGGGCAGAGAATCAGAGGCCTTAAAAGAGTAGGTATCTATGTTCCGGGCGGCACTGCAGCATATCCATCATCAGTTCTTATGAACGCAGTTCCAGCTAAAATTGCAGGTGTTGAGGAAATTATTATGTGTACACCTCCTCAAAAGGACGGTACACCAAATCCGAATATCATCGCCGCCGCAAAGGTAGCAGGTGTTGACAGAATCTTCCTTATGGGCGGTGCACAGGCAGTAGCCGCACTTGCATACGGTACAGAATCCGTACCAAAGGTTGACAAAATCGTAGGACCCGGCAATATCTTTGTTGCAACAGCAAAAAAACTTCTTTACGGAACAGTTGACATTGATATGATTGCCGGTCCGAGTGAAATACTCATCATTGCTGATAAGTCTGCAAATCCAAAATTCCTTGCCGCAGACCTTATGAGTCAGGCAGAGCATGACAGGCTTGCGTCTGCAATTCTGCTTACCGACTGCGAAGAGCTTGCCAAAGAAACTGAAACAGAGCTTGAAAAGCAGATGACCGCTCTTTCAAGAAAAGATATTATCCGTTCATCGGTTGACAATTTCGGTGCAGTTATTGTATGCAGTGATATGTCACAGGCGATTGAATTTGCTAACGAGCTTGCTCCCGAACATCTTGAGGTTTGTTGTGAAAACCCAATGGAGTATGTCGGCAAGCTTGATAATGCCGGCTCTGTATTTCTCGGCAACTACAGTCCCGAACCTCTGGGCGACTATTTTGCAGGTCCTAACCATGTTCTTCCGACAAGCGGCACGGCAAGATTTTTCTCACCTCTTTCGGTAGACAGCTTTGTAAAAAAATCAAGCTTTATTTACTATACGGAAGACGCTTTGAGAAAAGATGCCGAAGATGTAGTTCGCTTTGCAGAAACAGAAGGACTTACAGCACACGCAAATTCAATTAAAGTGCGTTTTGATATGAAATAAGAATGGAAGTTATGCAATGTCTTATGAATTAAACAAAAAAATCCGTGAACTTGAACCGTATGAACCAATCAGCGGTACATATAAAATTCGACTTGATGCAAACGAATGTCCCGAAAATTATCCTGATTTCATCAAAGAAGAAATCAAAAATGCAATTGATACAATTGATTTCAACCGCTATCCCGATCCGCTTGCGGAAAAGGTTGTTACGGCTTTTGCGGATTATTACGGAATCAATCCAAAATATGTAACCGCAGGCAACGGCTCAGATGAACTTATCTTTTTGATTGAAGCCGCATTTATGGAAAAAGGGGACAGGATGCTTTGCGTTGCTCCCGATTTTTCTATGTACAAATTCTATTCATCAATCTGTGAGGTTGAATGTGACACATTTATCAAATCCGACGACCTTTCAATTGATACGGATGCACTTATTGAAAAGGTAAATCGTGACAATATCAAACTTTTACTCTTTTCAAACCCATGCAATCCGACAGGGCAGGGTATGACCGCCGAAGATGCACGCAGGCTTGTTACAAGCGTAAATGCACTTGTAATTCTTGATGAAGCATATATGGATTTCTGGGATCAGAGTCTTATAAATGAGGTTGAAAAGTATTCAAATCTCATTATTTTCAGAACCGCATCAAAGGCAGTAGGCTCAGCGGCACTCAGACTCGGTTTTGCCGTTGCAAATGAAACAATTTCAAGAGCTGTAAAAGCGGTAAAATCTCCATACAATGTGAACACATTTTCTCAGGTTGTCGGCAGTATAATATATAAAAATAAAGATTATCTCAAAAACAGACAAAAAACAATTGTCAGAAACAGAGAAAAGCTGTATAATGACTTATTGGAGTTGTCCGCTCTTTCCGATGATTTTAAGGTTTACAACAGTTGTGCAAACTTTGTTTTTGTTAAAACATCATTCGGCAAAGACTTGTGGAACTATCTCAAGGACAATTCAATTGTAATCCGTTTTATGGGCGATTACATCAGAATTTCCGTTGGCACAGAAGAAGAAAATGAAGAACTGATAAGTTGCATTAAAACTTATTTATCGAGGTGATTATATGCGCAGTGCATATGTTGAGCGTAAAACGAAGGAAACCGACATAAAGCTAAAACTAAATCTTGACGGCGGCGATATTAAAATTGATACAGGCATAGGCTTTTTTGACCATATGCTCAATTCGTTTGCCACTCACGGCAGATTCGGACTTGAGGTTTCGGTAAAAGGCGATCTCTATGTTGACGAACACCACACAGTTGAGGACACAGGTATAGTTCTCGGAAAAGCATTTGCAGAGGCTCTTTCAACCAAAGAGTCAATTGAGAGATTCGGCAGTTTTTATGTTCCTATGGACGAAGCGCTTGCGTTTGCATCTGTTGACATCAGCGGCAGACCTTATCTTGTATTCGACGCTGATTTTCCGCAGGAAAGATGCGGCGGCTATGACTGTTCAATGACAGTAGAATTTATGCGTGCATTTGCATTTAACGCACAAATCACACTTCACCTCAAATCTGTTTACGGTGACAACTCTCACCATATCACAGAGGCTTTGTACAAGGCTTGCGCACACGCACTCCGTCTTGCAGTAAAGCAAAATTCTTCAAATGTACTTCTTTCTACTAAAGGAGTGTTATAATGATTATTTTACCCGCTATTGACATAAAAGACGGCAATTGTGTCCGTCTTTTCAAGGGCGATTATGCAACCGTTCAGAAGGTAGCAGAGTCCCCGTATATTGCCGCTCAGGGCTTTGCTGACGCAGGTGCAGAGTGGATGCATATGGTTGACCTTGACGGTGCAAAAGATGCAAAGCTTGTTAATGCCGATCTTATTGCAGATGTTGCAAAAGCCTCGGGACTTTCTGTTGAGGTTGGCGGAGGAATCCGTGATATGAAAGCGGTTGAATATTATCTTTCAAGAGGAATAAACCGTGTTATTCTCGGTTCAGCTGCAGTTAAAAACCAGCAGCTTGTTATTGATGCCGTAAAAGAATACGGTGAGAGAATTGCAGTTGGCATTGACGCAAAGGACGGCATGGTTCGTGCAGAAGGTTGGATTGACAATTCGGAAATCAACTACATTGAGCTTGCAAAGCGTATGGAAGATGTCGGAGTAAAGACTATTGTGTTCACAGACATTGATCAGGACGGTACTCTTGCAGGTCCTAACCTTAAACAGCTTAATGACCTTGCTCACGAAGTCAGCTGTAATATTATCGCAAGCGGCGGTGTTGCAGTTCTCAAGGATATTATAAATCTTGCAGAACTCGATGTCTACGGTGCAATCTGCGGTAAGGCTATCTACACAGGTTCGCTCGATTTGAAACAGGCGATCGAAGTAACAAATAAAATCTGAGGTAATTATGGATCTTGATAAATATTTTGTAAAATCCGAACTTATTCCCGCAATTATTCAGGAAAAGTCAACGGGTGAGGTACTTATGCTTGCATATATGAACCGTGAAAGTATGCAAAAAACTTTTGAAACCGGTTACACATGGTTCTGGTCAAGAAGCCGTCAGGAGCTTTGGAACAAGGGTGCAACATCAGGTCATTTACAAAAGGTAATTGATATATATGCCGACTGCGACGACGATACATTGCTCATCACTGTTGAACAGACAGGTGCAGCCTGCCACACGGGAAATCATTCCTGCTTTTTTAAAAAATTAAAATGAGGAGAATTTTAATATGAACGACAGAGAAGTTCTTGAAGCACTTTATGCTACAGTAGAAAACAGACGAGATAATCCAAAAGAGGGTTCATACACTTGCTACCTTCTTGATAAAGGAATTGACAAGATTCTTAAAAAAGTAGGCGAGGAGTGCAGTGAAACAATCATTGCGGCAAAAAATGATGATAACAGCGAAACTGTTTATGAAATTGCAGACCTTATCTATCATCTTACTGTAATGATGGTAAAGCTCGGCATTCCGCTTGAAGATGTTCTTGCCGAACTTGACAAGAGAAGCGAAAAGACAGGAAACCTTAAAAAGTTCCATGTTGTTGACAAAAATTCATAACTAAAAGCGCAAACAAAAAGGCCCTATGACTTTGGTCATAGGGCTTAACAGTATGTATATATTATTTTTATGCATTAACAAAAGCAAATTTAGAAATCGCCTGTTTGAGATTATCATCAGGTTCTGATTCAAGAAGAAGTTCAATCGGAATTTTTTCGTCAATTGCAAAAAATCCCATCAACGAATGAGCATCAACAGTATTATCGCCGTTTCTTAGCATCATTACTGTATCCGGAAAGTGAGCAAGAGTTTCAAACATATCGATCATTTCTTTTTTATTTTTAACGGAAACCGGTACAGAAAACAAGATCTCACCTCCATTGTTCATCTAGTCTATATTTTATCATTAATTTTTGTCTAAATCAACAACGAATTAATGAATTTTTGCAATTTCAACTATTTACCCAAAAAAGGATGGTTAGTGAATGAATTTTAATATAATTACACTCGGCTGCAAGGTTAATCAGTATGAATCACAGGCAATGCGTGAAGATATGCTGAAGAACGGATTTCTTCTCTCGGATGACAGGGACAGGGCAGACATAACAATCGTTAACAGCTGTACGGTAACATCCGTAAGTGACGCAAAAAACCGCAAGATTCTCAACCGTGTCCGCCGTGAAAATCCTGACGGAATTGTTATTCTCACCGGCTGTATGCCACAGGCTTTTCCCGAAGAAAGCGAGAACTTTTCAAATTGCGATATCGTACTCGGCAACGCAAAGAGAGCCGAACTCGTTCCTTCAATTTACAAGTTTCTCGAAGAAAAACAGAAATTTGTTCATATAACAGAGCATATCGGAAAAGGCGAAAAATACGAAAACCTTTCTGTATCGTCACTCGGAGAGCATACAAGGGCTTTCATTAAAATTGAGGACGGTTGCAACAGATTCTGTTCTTACTGCATTATTCCGTATGCAAGGGGCAGAGTGCGTTCAAAATCTCTTGAAGATTTAAAGGCAGAGCTTATTCAGGTTGCCGCAAACGGTTACCGTGAGGTTGTTCTTGTTGGTATTAACCTTTCCGCCTACGGCCTTGACGAAGATTTTGATCTTGCTGATGCTGTAGAATGTGCTTGTTCCGTTGACGGAATCGACCGTGTAAGACTCGGTTCAATCGAACCGGAAAGAATGGATAAAGAAATGATTGCCCGTCTTGCCGCACAGCCAAAGTTCTGTCCGCAGTTTCATCTTTCACTGCAGAGCGGTTGCGATAACACACTCAAAGCAATGAACCGTCACTACAATTGTTCAGAATACGCTGAAATTGTTACAAATCTCAGAAAAGCTTTTGAAAACAGTTCTATGACAACCGATGTAATGGTTGGATTTGCAGGTGAAACAGAGGAAGATTTCAACGCATCTCTTAATTTTGTTAAGTCAATAGGCTTTGCAAAGGTGCATATCTTCCCGTATTCACGCCGTAAAGGTACTGTTGCCGATAAAGCACCAAATCAAATTGATCCGCAAATTAAAGAGCAGAGAGCCAAAATTATGGAGCAGGTCTGCGATGAAACCAGAAGGGAATTTCTTAAAGAGCAGGTTGGCCTTTGTGAATCTGTTCTTGTTGAAAGACTTCGTCACGGTTATCTTGAGGGTTACACAAAGAACTACACGCCTGTTCATATTAATTCCGAAGATACAAGTCTCTGTGGTAAAATTATTGATGTGAAAATTACAAAATCATTTGATGACTACTGCGATGCTGAATTAGTTTAAAGCGTTAATCAGATTATTAATCTCTTTTTTTGCAGTATCATCCTCAAGACAACTATAGCTGTAAAGCATAAAGCCCCTGACAGATTTGTTGTTACGCAAAATATCGTATTCATCGGCAAGAATACTGTCACTTAAAAGCCATGTTTCTTCGTCATATTCGCCGTTACCTGCCTTATAACCGCCAAGACCGACATACAGTTTTACATTTTCGTCAAAATCAAGAGATGTCCAGCTGTTAAGGCAATCTTCAAAAGTCAGAGCTGGGTTTTCAAGGCTAAAGTAAATTTGCGGACAGATGTAATCTGCAAAGCCTTTACAGGTACACCACGATTTTACATCGGCATACAATCCGTCATTGTTACCTATATTGCCTTGCGGTGATATACCGAACTCAACTGACGAATCCACACTTTTTATTGTTCTGTAAACCTTACAAATCAGCGTATTTACATTTTGCATTCGCCAATTATCAAGACTCATACAGTTTTCTTTACCGTATTTTTCAATATAAGCCTCATACTGCTTTTTATCAAAACTTTCATCCTCAGTAGGGTAGAAGTAGTCGTCAAATTGTATCCCGTCAACATCATAATTTTCCGCAATTTCCTTTACACCGTCACAAACCAGCTGTTGTGCAGTTTCATTTGACGGATCAAGAAAAATTCCGTTATCGGTTTTTATACCTATTTCGGAATTCTTTACGTAAGGATTGTTGTCTGAAAGTTTTTTCGGAGTTTCATTTGAACTGACTCTGTATGGATTAATCCACGCATGAATTTTCAAATTATTTTCTTTGCATATATCACACATAATTTGCAGTGCGTCATATTGAGGATTTTCACCCTGCGTACCCGTGAGAATATGTGACCATGGAAAATAACTTGACTTATATAATGCGTCACAAAAGGGGCGTATCTGTACAATAAGCGTGTTGAAACCGCTTTCACGGCATTTTTGTGCTATTTCGGTAAATTTATCCTCAAACGCTTTTTGTGTTTTTGAGCTTTCATTTTCCATAGAAAGCTCCATATATGATACCCACACGCCACGCATTTCTTCATCACTTTCGGGTGTGTCGGCGGTTGCCTTTGATGATAAAGCTGCAATATTGTTGATATCATTCTGCTTTTTCGGCGGTTTTTCTCTTGTAAATGAGCTTATGCAGATAACGCTTAACATAGCTATTACAGATACAATAATCGGAACAATCTTTTTGTTTTTCAATCAAATCATCCTTTGGAGTTCTCATGGAAATTTTCATCATATACATTTGCATCATCAGCCTGATATCAATTATTGTAACAGTCTGTGACAAATACTTTGCAATTCACCGCAAATGGAGAGTACGAGAAAGCACATTGCTGATTCTCTCCGCACTCGGAGGAAGTGTTGCAATGTACATTACAATGCAATTAATCAGACACAAAACAAGACACATTAAATTTATGCTCGGCATACCGATAATATTTATTATTCAGCTGATAATTCTGTTTTTTGTTTGGAGGATGATTTATGTCTGACAGACTGTATTTTTCCGTACCTGACGAATGTGACAATATGCTTGCTCAAAGATTTCTGCGTGATAAATGCGGTCTTTCTGCAAGAATAATAACACGACTGAAAAGAGAAAAAGACGGTATTTTGATGGACGGGAAAATTTTAAGAACAATTGACTGTGTGCAAAGCGGTAAAACCGTTTCAATTGCAATTCCCGATGAAAAATGTGAAATTGAACCGACAAAGGGGACACTTGATATAAGATATGAGGATGAACATTTTCTTGTGGTAAACAAACCGCATTCCATGCCTGTTCATCCTGTAAAGCAGCACCAAAGCGATACGCTCGCAAATATTGTTTCGTACTATTGCAGTCAAAACGGCAAGCCGTTTGTATTTCGGGCAATTAATCGACTTGACAAGGATACCTCAGGGCTTGTTCTCATAGCCAAAAACCGTTTTACAGCCAATGCCGTAAAAAATAAAACGCATAAAGTCTATTACGCTTTATGCGAGGGTGAAATAAATATTGAAGGTGTAGTTGATAAGCCAATGGATTTGCGTGATGATTCCAAAATGGTGCGAATTGTCCGTGATGACGGAATGAAAGCAGTTACACACTACAAACCGCTTGTTGCAACAAAAGATTTTACATTGCTTGAATTGTGGCTTGAAACCGGCAGAACACATCAGATTCGCTGCCATATGGCTTATTTAGGGCATCCGCTTATGGGCGATGACTTGTACGGCGGAAAGCTTGATAAAATTTCAAGGCAGGCACTTCATTGTGCAAGGCTTGAATTTTATCATCCGATAAAAAACGAATATATTACGGTTACTGCCGAGATTCCCGAAGATATGCAGTCTGTAATAAACAAGAAAGAGGATTGAACAATAAAAAGTTCAATCCTCTTTAAAACTTACAAACTTTTATTGACAAGGCCCGGACAAAAAAATCTATATGCGTTCCTCGCACTTGCAATGACAGCAACATTATTTGCAGGTTGTTCCGGAAATTCCGATTCATAGGATTCAACATCGTCAGTTGCAACAAAAGGCAGTACTTCGTCAGATAAAACCTTAAAAGTTGCCGTGTTTGATATGCTGACACTTTATCTTATGCAGACTTTTAATGATATGGGCTTGTAAGGCTTATAGCTGACAACACATACGGAATTATGGTAAATCAGCTTGTGCTTGTAGGTTTTATGTGCCTTAAATTTGTATTCTACGGATTAAGACTCATTACTTCATTTTAAATAAATTCTGTCATATTGCACAAAAAATGCATAATAAAATTTGTAACAAATAATATCTAAAAATCATAAATTATCGCCACAATTACCAACTCTTGAAAATTTACACCTCTATATTTTTGAACAAGTAATGTGATATTAAAATTATTGCCGACAAGTAATGGTGTTCTATGCTAATACTTGTCGGTGTTTTTATGCACTTTTTACATAAAATCGGAATGGCATAACGGAATATAAATACAAAAATCCTCATATGCCGATAGTGTGGGTAGGCTTTGCAATATTTGTGTTGCTATGCAAAGGCTTTACAACACAGCTTGTTTCAATATGGCTTGTTCTCGGCTCGGTTTATGTTTACGGATTTAAGCGATATTGATGAAACAGCTCAGGCAAAGGTCGGTGCCGAAATATGGACAGTAAAGCCCGACAAAGCACCGCATTCAAAAGGAACAAAAAGCAAGGCAACTGTACTTACATAACTTTCTCTCCGAAAAGCCTTTATGTGTTCATGGTGATAATTACTAATTTCTTGATATCTTAGTGTACAATAATAAATTAGTCACACAAACTTTGTCAATAGTGGAAAAAAATAAAATATTGTTGTTGAAATAAATTGAATATTGGATTATAATAATAACCAATAATGCAGAAAACGAATGAATATGTAAAACGGAGGTAGTTCTATGGAAGAAAAGGATGAAATTGTTATTTCATTGTCAGATGTATGGAATATTATTAAGAAAAATGCAGCTTTTATTATCGTAGTTACGCTTATTTGTGCTATCGGAAGCTTTTTTATAACAAGATATTTTATTCCAAAGTCATACACGTCTTCAATTCAGTTATATGTTGATACGTCAAATGATGATGAAAATAAAAACAACCTCAATATACTTTCTGAGCAAACCTATGCACAGAATCTTGTTGCTACATATATTAAAATGCTGAACACAAATACTTTTTACACAGAGCTTTCCGAGCATATAAACAACAAATATACCGCTAAACAGCTTAGTAAAATGGTTTCTTTCAGCAGTGACGAAAAGACGGAGATATTTGACGCTAAGGTTACTACTTCTTCTCCAAATGATTCAAAGCTTATAGCTGATGCGGTTGGAAAGGTTGCACCTGAGGCTATTTCAAGACTTAAATCCAAAGCAACGCTAAAAATAGTTGATTATGCTCAACTGCCTACTACTCCTTCATCTCCGAATGAAATAAAGAACGTAATAATTGCAATGATAGGAGGACTTGTTATATCTGTCGGAATTTCATTGCTCAGAGCGTTCCTTGATAAAAAGATGAGATACAACGAGGAAATGACTATGATTGGAGATATTCCGATTCTTGCAGCTATTCCAAAATTTGACGCAGTAAATAAATCTAACAAAAAAAAAGATAAGAGGGAGTCAGTATGAAAAAATATCCAAAAAGAGGCTCTTTTCAAGATGTAAAACTCAATGCAGAAGCTGTCGGCTTTCAGATTAAAGAGTCTTATAAAAAAGCAAGAACGAATATTGCTTATTCAATTGTAAAAAAAGGCTGTAAAATGGTGTCTATTACAAGCTCTTCAAAATCCGAAGGAAAGACTATTACTGCAGTTAATATAGCTATTGCACTTGCACAGCAGGTTGATACCAGGGTACTGATTATTGATTGTGATTTGAGAAGACCTCGAATTCAATCGGTGCTTGAAATACCTGTTGACAAGGGAATTACAAATTACCTCAATTTTGAATGTGAGGTATCTGATATAGTTTACACTTCTAAATTGGACAATCTTGACGCTATCTGTTGCGGTACTATTCCTCCGAACCCGTCGGAGCTTTTATCAAGTGACAATATGAAAGAATTAATCAAAGAGCTTTCAAAACAATATGATTATATTATATTTGATACTCCGCCAATTGGTGTAGTAATTGACGCTTTACCTATAATAAAGCAAACTGACGGTGTTGTTGTTATAGTCAGAGATAATGTTACCGACATCAGGGACTACAAAAAAACAATTGATATTCTCAAACGCTCCGAAGCTAATATTATCGGTGTTATATTTAATGATGTTGAGCCTGTCGGTAAACGCAAATACGGCGGAGGATACAAATACGGTTATTACGGCGAATACGGCTATTGATTTTTTTGTTAGAGGGGTGTAGTTTTGGCGAAAAGAATGTATGCAAATGAAAGAAAAAACAATATTTTCGAAAAAAAGGTTATGCCTGAAAATAATATTTATTATGCAACCTTAAAAACAAGACACGGTTACCGGTGGCTAAGAAGATTTCAGGATATTTTATTCTCTCTGATAGCTATTATTGTTCTTTCTCCCGTTATGCTGATTACAGTTATTTCTATCATTATTGATGATCCCAAAGGAGGTCCTGTTTTTTCGCAGATAAGAGTTGGAAAAAACGGTAAAGAGTTTAAAATGTATAAATTTCGCTCAATGGTTGTTGACGCGGAAGACAGGCTTAAGGAACTGCTGGAAGAAAATGAAATGGATGGACCTGTTTTTAAAATTACCGATGATCCGAGAATTACAAGAGTCGGAAAATTTATAAGAAAAACAAGTATTGATGAGCTCCCACAGCTTTTTAATATTCTAAAAGGAGATATGAGCATTGTGGGACCTCGTCCTGCTTTGCCCAGAGAGGTTGAGCAATATTCTGCTTATCAAGCCCAGCGATTGTTTATAACACCGGGTCTTACGTGTTATTGGCAAATTCAGCCAAACAGAAATGACATTTCTTTTGATGAATGGGTCGAGATGGATATACAGTATATCCGTGAACGCAGTTTTCTCGTGGACTGGAAAATCATATTTAAAACAATTATCGCAGTTCTTACTAAACAAGGAAGATGATTTGGGAGGTACATATGAAAGGCATAATTTTAGCAGGTGGTTCGGGTACCCGATTTTATCCGCCATGTGGCAGGTAAGCCGATGAAGCGGACGAAGTGATATTACCAATTTTGAAGAAGTTGTAAAACCGGATTGAATGATATATACAGTTTTAACAAGATTCATACACTGACAGTGTTCAATTCAATAATCCAGCACTTAGAAAAAACATCATTGCAGGGTATACAGGGTTCAACTGTATAAAACAGCACTTCGGTTACTGAGGAATAGATGCGAGTGTACTTAACTGATATTTTATGGAGTAGAAAACAAGGCCAATATGATTAACAACAAAAAATCTCCGATTCAGGATGATTATATCGAAAAATATCTGGCTGAAAAGGAACTGAATTTGACTGCAACGCTGGATTCAGAGGTAGCATACTCTGATGCTGACTTTGTTGTAATTGCGACCCCTACTGACTGGACACTGCTAAAATACCGGAAAAGATACAAAAAATGATGATAGATTAAGATGTTTAAGGAGAAATTGAAAATATGGAAAAGAAACATACAATTGCAGTGGCGGGAACAGGCTATGTAGGTCTTTCTGTTGCAACCCTCCTGGCACAAAATAATAATGTTTATGCCGTTGATGTCATTTCTAAAAAGGTTGAAATGATAAATCAGAGAAAGTCACCGATTCAGGATGAATATATAGAAAAATATCTGGCAGAAAAAGAACTTGACCTGACGGCAACGCTTGACGCTGAACTTGCCTATAAAAACTCAGAATTCATTATTATTGCCACACCGACCAATTATGATTCAAATACTCAAAAGTTCGATACATCTGCTGTTGAGGCTGTAATCAAGCTGGTTATGGAATATAATCCGAATGCGATTATGGTTATTAAGTCAACGATTCCTGTTGGATATACTGAGAGTATTCGTAAAAAAACCGGCAGTAATAACATTATCTTCAGTCCTGAATTTTTAAGAGAGTCAAAGGCATTATACGATAACTTGTATCCCAGCAGAATCATTGTGGGTACAGATATGGAGGATGAGCGTCTTGTTAAGGCGGCACACGAGTTCGCTGCACTCCTGCAGGAAGGCGCAATTAAAGAGAACATCGACACGCTGTTTATGGGCTTCACTGAGGCTGAGGCAGTGAAGCTGTTTGCCAATACTTACCTTGCTCTCCGTGTGTCTTATTTCAACGAGCTTGATACCTACGCTGAGATGAAGGGACTGAATACCCAGCAGATTATTGACGGTGTGTGCCTCGATCCTCGTATCGGTACGCACTACAACAATCCGAGCTTTGGTTACGGTGGATATTGCTTACCGAAGGATACTAAGCAGCTGTTAGCAAACTATGCAGATGTTCCGGAAAATTTGATTCAAGCAATTGTTGACAGTAACCGTACTCGTAAAGATTTTATTGCAGACCGTGTCCTCAAGTTAGCCGGATACTATGACTATTACAATAATGATGCTTACAAAGCTGATGAGGAAAAGAGCTGCATTATAGGTGTTTATCGTCTGACAATGAAGAGCAACAGCGACAACTTCCGTCAGAGCAGCATACAGGGCGTTATGAAGCGCATTAAGGCTAAAGGTGCAACTGTGATTATATATGAACCTACATTGGAGAACGGCAGTACATTCTTTGGAAGTCTGGTAGTGAATGATTTAAATGAGTTTAAAAAACAGAGTCAGGCAATCATTGCCAATCGTTACGATGCTTGTCTTGATGATGTAAAAGAGAAAGTATATACTCGTGACATTTTTCAGAGGGATTAAGTGAGGATAAAAGTTATGAAAGGTATTATTTTGGCCGGTGGCTCCGGCACTCGTCTGTATCCATTAACTAAAGTAACCTCAAAGCAGCTCCTGCCCATTTATGATAAACCCATGATTTATTACCCGATGTCTGTTCTGATGAACGCAGGCATTCGGGATATTCTGATTATTTCCACACCACAGGATACGCCTCGCTTTCAGGACTTGCTGGGTTATGGACACCAGTTCGGCGTGAATCTTACATACGCTGTTCAGCCGTCCCCGGACGGGCTGGCACAGGCTTTCATTATTGGCGCTGACTTTATTGGCAACGATACTGTGGCGATGGTGCTGGGTGATAACATCTTCGCTGGTCATGGTTTGAAGAAGCGCCTGAAGGCTGCTGTGGAAAATGCAGAGTCCGGCAAGGGAGCTACTGTGTTTGGCTATTATGTGGACGACCCGGAACGGTTCGGCATTGTGGAGTTTGATAAGGACGGTAAAGCAATTTCTATTGAAGAGAAGCCCGCGCATCCAAAGAGCAATTACTGTGTTACGGGACTCTACTTCTACGATAATCGGGTCGTGGAGTATGCAAAGAAACTCAAACCATCCGCTCGCGGTGAGTTGGAGATTACCGACCTGAACCGCATCTATCTGGAGGACGGCACCCTGAACGTGGAACTGTTGGGTCAAGGTTTTACTTGGCTGGACACCGGCACACATGAGAGCCTTGTGGATGCGACGAACTTTGTGAAAACAATCGAGCAGCATCAGCATCGCAAGATTGCCTGCTTGGAGGAAATCGCATATCTGAATGGCTGGATCAGCCGTGAGGATGTGCTGGAAGTCTATGAAGTCTTGAAGAAAAATCAGTATGGTCAGTATTTGAAGGATGTTCTGGATGGCAAGTATCTCGATGTACTGCATTAACACACACTAACAGATAGAGGAGAATATACATGAAGAAATATCTGATCACCGGTTGCGCCGGTTTTATCGGTTCCAATTTTGTTTATTACATGTTGAAGAAATATAACGATATCCTGCTGGTAAATCTGGATAAGTTGACCTACGCAGGTAATCTGGAAAACCTCAAGGGCGTGGAGGGCGACACTCGTCATGTGTTTGTGCAGGGAGATATCTGCGACAAGGAGCTTGTTGCAGGACTGTTTGAAAAATATGATTTTGACTATGTGATTAATTTTGCGGCAGAATCTCACGTCGACAGAAGTATTGCCAATCCCGAAATCTTTGTTCAGACAAACGTGATGGGTACTGTAAATCTGCTCCAGAGAGCAAAAGAGGCTTGGTATGACGCAGAAGCAAGGATGTGGAAAGAGGGCAAAAAGTATCTTCAGGTTTCTACAGATGAGGTTTACGGCGCACTCGGTGCAGAGGGATATTTTATGGAAACTACTCCGCTTTCTCCCCACAGTCCGTATTCTTCCTCTAAAGCAAGTGCCGACCATTTTGTTATGGCGTTCCACGATACATACGGTATGCCGATAAACATTACACGCTGTTCAAACAACTACGGTCCTTATCAGTTTCCGGAAAAACTTATTCCGCTGATGATTAACAATGTAAAGCATCATAAGCAATTACCTGTTTACGGTGACGGTATGCAGATTCGTGACTGGCTGTATGTTGAGGATCACTGCAAGGCAATAGATATGGTTGCAAACGGCGGAAAAATCGGTGAGGTTTACAATGTCGGCGGTCATAACGAACGTCCGAACATCTTTATTGTAAAGACGATTATAGAGCAGCTTCACGACAGATTGCAGGACGAGGGAATTTCAGAGGAGCTTATAAAGCACGTTGAGGACAGATTGGGTCACGACAGAAGATACGGAATTGACCCCACAAAAATTAAGAATGACCTCGGCTGGTATCCCGAAACTCCGTTTGAGAAGGGAATTGTTCTTACTATTGACTGGTATCTTGCAAATGAAGAGTGGATGAACAATGTCACAAGCGGCAATTACCAGAAATACTACGAAGATATGTACATAAATAGGTGTTGATATGAAAAGAGCTTTAAAGAGAATTATTTATAGTTGCTCTTTCTTAGAAAATTGTTTTAACTCCTTGAAAAAAATAAAGTCCAAAGGGGGGTACACTGTTGAAAATAACGGTTATGGTAGATATAAATGCGATGTGATAGGAAAAAATAATAAAATTATTATTGGTAAAGATGCCTTCCTGAAAGACACTGAATTTAGAATAAGAGGAACAAATAATCAAATTATCATAGATGAGAATTGTATTATAGGACCTAATTGTTCGTTTTGGATAGAAGGGAACGAAAGCCTGATCCATGTAGGTAAAAAATCTACTTTTACTCGCATCGTACATTTTTGTGCTCAGGAGGATTACGTTTCAATTGAAGTTGGTTCAGATTGTATGTTTTCCAATAATATTGTTGTTAGGACATCAGATTCACACCCTATATACTCCATGGAAGATGGGAATAGAATTAATCCGGCAAAAAATGTTTCCATAGGAAATCATGTATGGGTTGCGCCTAATGCAAAAGTAATGAAAGGCGTAGACATTGGAAGTGGTACAATAATAGGTTCTGACACAATTGTAACAAGATCTATACCGGAGAATGTTCTTGCGGTAGGTCATCCGGCAAGAGTGGTAAAAGAAAAAATAAAATGGACTAGAGAACAATTATTCTGATAAAAATTCTTTGTGTTCGTGAATTATGGCAGAAATAATTTAGACGAATTAAATAATTAAGCATTGTGGGGTGCAGATAGAATTGATAGTTTTTGTAACGGGTGTTAATGGCCAGTTGGGTCATGATGTGATGAATGAGCTTGCAAAGCGTGGTTATGAGGGAGTAGGCTCTGATATTCAGCCTGCTTATTCCGGTGTGGCAGATGATTCTGCTGTAACTGCTATGCCGTATGTTCAGTTGGATATTACCGATAAAGAGGCAGTTAAAAAAGTAATTACTGAAATAAAGCCTGATGCAGTTATTCATTGCGCAGCTTGGACTGCGGTGGATATGGCTGAAGATGACGACAAGGTTGAAAAAGTCCGTGCCGTAAATGCAGGCGGTACACAGAATATTGCAGATGTCTGCAAAGAAATAGACTGCAAGCTGCTCTATCTGTCCACAGATTATGTGTTTGACGGACAGGGTACTCAGCCTTGGAAACCGGATTGCAAGGATTATAAGCCGCTGAACGTTTACGCTCAGACTAAGCTTGAAGGCGAGCTGGCAGTAAGCAGTACACTTGAAAAATACTTTATTGTCCGTATTGCATGGGTGTTTGGTCTTAATGGTAAGAATTTCATAAAGACTATGATTAATGTGGGAAAAACACACGATGAAGTGCGTGTAGTTAATGACCAGATCGGCACACCTACTTATACTTATGATCTGGCAAGACTTCTGGTTGATATGTGCGAAACCGAGAAGTACGGCTATTATCATGTAACAAACGAGGGTGGATATATTTCTTGGTACGACTTCTGTGTTGAATTTTACAGGCAGTATGGATTAAAAACAAAGGTTACTCCTGTGACTACGGAAGAATACGGACTCAGCAAGGCTGCCCGTCCCTTCAACAGCCGACTGGATAAGAAAAAGCTTGTTGAAAACGGCTTTACTCCTCTTCCGACATGGCAGGACGCAGTCAGCAGATATTTAAAAGAAGCACAGCTTTAAGGAGATTTTGAAGATGGGACAAATAAATGTCGAAAAAAATGTTGGCGGTATCGAGGGACTTTGCGTAATTACCCCTGCCGTTCACGGTGACAGCCGCGGTTATTTTATGGAAACCTACAGTCAGAGAGATATGAAAGAAAACGGAATCGATATCAATTTCGTTCAGGACAATCAGTCCATGAGCGTGAAAGGCGTGCTCCGTGGACTTCACTTCCAGAAGAACTTTCCGCAGACAAAGCTTGTAAGGGTAATCAAGGGTTCTGTTTTTGATGTGGCAGTTGACCTCCGTTCAGGAAGTGAAACCTATGGCAAGTGGTACGGCATTGAGCTGACGGAAGAAAACAAAAAGCAGTTTTTAATTCCGAGAGGATTTGCACACGGCTTTCTTGTATTGAGCGATACCGCAGAGTTTTGTTATAAATGTGATGACTTCTATCATCCCAACGATGAGGGTGGAATGGCTTGGAATGACCCTGAAATAGGCATTGAGTGGCCTATGCTTGAGGGTGAGTATAAAGGCAATGCAGATTCAGAGGGATACACTGTTTACGGCACACCTCTTAATCTTTCAGATAAAGATAAAAAGTGGCTTGGATTGAAGGATACATTTAGGTTTTGATTATATAAATTTAGGAGAATGATAAGTGGATAAAGTAGATTATTTAGTTGTAGGCTCTGGCCTATATGGTGCTGTTTTCGCACATGAAGCTAAAGCACTTGGAAAATCTGTATTGGTTATCGATAAGCGCCCTAACATTGCGGGCAACATCTATACCGAGACTATGGAAGGTATTCATGTGCACAAGTACGGAGCGCATATTTTCCATACCAACAACAAAAAGGTTTGGAACTATATCACGCAGTTTGCAGAGTTCAATCGTTTCACTAACAGCCCTGTAGCCAATTATAAGGGAGAGCTTTACTCACTTCCATTCAACATGTATACATTCAATAAAATGTGGGGGGTTGTCACGCCGGAGGAGGCCGCCGCAAAGATTGAGGAACAGCGCAAAGAAATCATCGGTGAGCCGAAGAATCTGGAAGAGCAGGCAATTTCTTTAGTGGGTCGCGATATCTATGAGAAGCTCATTAAAGGCTACACTGAGAAACAGTGGGGGCGTGACTGTAAGGATCTGCCTGCATTCATTATCAAGCGTCTGCCTGTCCGCCTGACATTTGATAATAACTACTTTAATGCTTTGTATCAGGGAATCCCAATTGGCGGATATACTAGGTTGATTGCTAACTTGCTCGAAGGCATCGAGGTTCGTCTAAACACAGACTATCTTGAGCACAAGATGGAACTGGATGCCATAGCCGGTGAAGTCGTTTACACGGGTCCTATTGATGCTTATTTCGATTATAAGTTGGGTACGCTGGAGTATCGCTCAGTTAGATTTGAAAATGAATTGCTGGACAAACCGAGTTTCCAGGGCAATGCAGCTGTCAACTATACTGACCGTGAAACGCCTTGGACTCGCATCATTGAGCATAAGTGGTTTGAATTCGGCAAGGACGAAAACGGTGATGACCTACCAAAGACCATCATCAGCCGTGAGTATAGTAGTGAGTGGAAACCTGGTGACGAGCCGTACTACCCGGTCAACGATGAAAAGAATGGAAAGCTCTATGCTGAATACAAGAAACTGGCGGATGCAGAAGAAAGGGTAATATTTGGAGGCCGGCTTGGTGAATACAAATATTATGACATGGACCAAGTGATTGCTGCGGCTTTGGACTGTGCAGAGCAAGTTTTGAATTGAGAGGTATACACTGATGAAGAAAAAGGTATTAATGGTTTGTGAGGCCTTTGGGGGCGGTGTTTTTACTTACGTTTCTCAGCTCTGCAATGATATGGTCGATAGTTTCGATGTGTATCTGGCATATTCGCTCAGATCGCAGACACCAAAAAACTATAAGGAGTTTTTGGATGATCGTGTTCATTTGATTGAGATGAAGCACGTCGGCGTGAAAGGACTAACTAATCTCAAAAGCGATATAGCCGCAATTAAAGGACTTCGTCAGATAGAGCAAGAAATCCAGCCGGATGTGATACACCTTCACTCATCTGTTGCAGGGGGACTTGGTCGGTTAGCGTATAAGGGAAAGAATAATACTGTCGTTTATACACCACATGGGTACGCTCACATTTTGATGGGACCTGGAAAGAAAAGCCTGATTTATAAAACGGCTGAGAAGATTCTTGGTAATAGAGCCCTCACCCTTACTTGCTGTGAGAGTGAAGATGAAGAAGCAAAAAAGTTCTCAAGAAGAACTGCATATATCGAAACAGGCGTGAACTTGGCAGATTTGTCGGCTTCGCTTGATGAAATAGAACCTGTTAAGAGTGATAAGTTTACCGTTTTTACGTTGGGTCGAGCCTGTGTTCAGAAGCAGCCTCAGTTATTTAATCGTATTGCAGAACTCGTACCCGAAGCCAGATTTGTATGGATAGGAAATGGAGAACTGGAGAATGAGTTGACTGCTCCGAACATGGAAGTGACCGGATGGAAGCCGAGAAAAGAAGCTCTGGCAATGGCAAAAGGCGCCGATGCATTTGTTCTGTGCAGCCTTGGTGAAGCAATTGCAATGAGCTTGATTGAAAACATGTATATCAAGAAGTTGATTCTTGTCAGCAATACAATGGGAAACAAAAGTGTAATCCATGACGGTGTTAATGGATATGTCTGTGATACGGCTGAGGAGTATGCTGAGAAAATCAAGAATGCCATGAAAGCATTTCCGACTGCACTCCCAGAAAAGGCATACCGGGATGTGCTGGATATTTATAACACCGAGGCAATGAAACAAAGGTATATTAGATTTTATAGTGATGCGGTTTTAGGTAAGTATCGATAAGGAGGTTGAGTTAATGAAAAAAACAGCTATTGTCTCGTGCTATTTTATACACAACTATGGGAGTATGTTGCAGGCTTATGCAACACAAAAACTGCTTGATAAATTAAATATAGAAAACGAGACCATCAATGTAAGTGGCTTCCTTGGCGAATTTAGAAAAGCGCAGTATTCATATATTCTGAAATCCGGAATTAATTCTGATATTTTTAGAGATCGACTTGGCAAAGCCAAAAATATTCTTATAAAGAAGTTCCTAAGGAATGACTATACCAGTAATATTAAGCAGAGAGACATTAAGTTTGATGATTTTGCAGAAAGCATAATTCGTAAATCTCAAGTATATGTATCGCTTGAAGATCTTGCGAATAAATGTAGCGATAATTACGGTGCTGTTCTTATTGGAAGCGATCAATTATGGCTTCCAGCGAATATTGCTGCAGATTATTACACATTGAATTTTGTACCGGATGAAATGAATTCTGTAGCATATGCAACTAGTTTTGGAGTTTCCACATTACCTGGTGATGCTGCGGAGATGGCGAGGAGGTTCCTGCCACGTATAAAGCATATAAGCGTAAGAGAGCATGCAGGACAAAAGCTTATAAAAGAACTCACGGGTAGAACTGTTCCGGTGGTTTGTGATCCTACCCTGCTTTTTACAGGCGAAGAATGGTTGGAAATACAGAAAAAAGACCCTATCGTTAAAGAGCCATATATTTTTTGCTATTTTATCGGAAGTACTCCTCTTCACAGGGAGTTTGTAAAGAGATTGAAGAAGGAAACGGGACTGAAGGTTGTTGCGCTTACTCATGTAGACCATTATATGAAGAGCGACGAAGGGTATGCAGATTTTACCCCTTATGACATTGGACCTGCTGAATTTTTAAATTTAATCCGTAACTCAAGCTATGTTTGCACTGATTCATTCCATAGTACTGTCTTTTCAATTCTATACAAAAAGGAATTTTTTGATTTTAAACGATATACTCAGAATACAAATCAGTCCACAAACAGCAGATTGGATACATTATTTGATTTGACCGGAATTCGCGGCCGTATGCTGGACGGCAATGAGAATATTCAGGACTGTCTTAATATGAAGCTTGATTATGAGGAAGTACATAAAAAACTGGCTGCAGTAAGAGAAGAGTCATATATTTATTTGGAAAAGTCACTCTCTGATTCAGAGAATACAGATATATAAGGGAGACAGCACTATGATTAATATAACAGATAAAAGCGCCTGTTGCGGATGCTCAGCTTGCGCTGCCATCTGTCCTAAAAATTGTATACAGTTGAAAGAAGACGAAGAAGGATTCGTCTATCCGGAAGTTGAAAAAAACAACTGTGTTGAGTGTGGTGCCTGTGAAAGGGTTTGTCCGATTAAAAACAGAATTACTGAGAAAAGTTTTATTCAGGATGGATATGTAGTTCAGAATAAAGATTCTCAGGTTCTGCGTGAAAGTACTGCCGGCGGGGCATTCACCGCAATTGCGAAATACGTAATCAGAAGAGGCGGAGTCATTTTTGGGGTGGCACTTTCTGATAAATTGATGGCTCACCATATTTGGGTGGATAACGAAATAGATCTTGAAAAATTCAGAAATAGCAAATATATGCAAAGCTTTCCGGGCGGAGCATTCGGAGATGTTAAGTCTTTCCTCAAACAAGGGAAACTTGTTTGCTTTAGCGGTACACCCTGTCAGGTGGAAGGTCTGAAACATTATCTCGGCAAAGAATATCAGAATCTGATTACAGTAGATGTTGTTTGCAGAGCAGTCCCATCACCAATGATATTCAGAAAGTATCTTGATCTTCAAAACAAAAGATTAGATGCGCCAATAGAAGATGTAAGATTCCGTGATAAGCATTATGGTTATAAATATTCAACAATGAATATAACAACAGATAAGAATCATGGAAATTATCATCAAGGTGTAGAAACTGATCCTTGGCTCAGAGCCTTTTTTTCCGGACTGTGCGTCAGACCGTCTTGCTATACTTGTCAGTTCAAGAAAAGATATAGAGTCAGTGACTTTACATTATGGGATTGCTTCAATGTTGGTAGATTCTCTAAAGAGCTGGATAATGACAAAGGTGCAACAAGGATACTTGTTCATACTGACAAAGGCAGAAAAATCTATGAGGAAATATCTACTGATTTGCGATATGTAAGAATAGCTCCTGAAAAAATAATTGAGGGAACAGCAGAAATGGTTAAGCCGGTGAAATATAATAGTTTGCGGGACCAATTTATGCAGGACGCAACAGTTATGGATTGCGAAGAGTTGTTTGACAAGTATTTTCCAAGTACTTTTAAGGTTAAAGCCGAACACTGCCTAAGGCTGATATGTTATAAGCTTGGAATTTACAGTATAGTAAAGAAAGCGTACGTAAGGATAACGCATAAATATTAATAAAATACTGTTAAATGGACATAGTTAACAACAGATTTATTGACTGATTGCGCGTTTTGCCAGAGTTGGATTGTGTAGGTTAGGAATATATGCATTCGTTAAAAGAATGATTACTAGAATAAAATCTTTTAGGTGATAATATGCTCGATATGCTTACAATCATTGTTCCTGTTTACAAGATTAAAGAAGAATTTTTGCGCTACTGCATTGAAAGCCTTCTTGATCAGGGACGCAAGGATTACAAAATAATATTAGTCGATGATGGCTCTCCGGATAATTGCGGTGCTATTTGCGATGAATACGCTGAGAAAAATTCTATTCTTACTGTCATTCATCAGGAAAATCAGGGTGTATCTGTTGCAAGAAATAACGGAATCAAAGCCACTGATACTAAGTGGCTGTCCTTTGTAGATGCAGACGATTGGGTAGAAGATAATTATATTAATGAACTCTACAAAGAGCTTAACGGAGATGCTGTTGATGCAGATGTAGTTATGTATGAGTACAGCCGTGAGTTCAGCAGTTCAAGGTCAGAGGAGTCTTTGAATATTGAGTCAGGATATTTAGATAATGGAATACTGGAACTGGTTAGAAAATCTACATTTTATAAATTAGCGATAGACGGAAAATACAATCCGTATTCTGTAATTGCAATCTGGAATAAAATATATAGGACTGAATTTTTGACAGAAAACGATTTGTGGTTTATACCTGAGGCAAGAAAAGGGCAGGATCGACTTTATAATGCGGATGCTTTGAATTCAACATCAAAAATATATTATTTACACAAAGTTTTCTATCGCTACCGTTGTTGGGAAGAATCACGCACCAACAGATATGATAAGAATGTACCTGTTCTTACAGCAATTGAACTTAAAAGCCTTCAAAGCATTATCAAAAAACACAATCTGCAGAATATAGCAGATGAATACCTCAAGTGTAGGATTTGTACCAGACTTTACACATGTATGAGGTTATATTATTTTAATGATAATAATGGAAAAACACTAAAAGAGAAAATTTCTGATGTAAAAAAACTGGTACACTCTGAACCATACAAGGAAGCACTGAAATCTGTAAATCTCAGATTACTGAATACACAGGAAAAAATATTTGTTTTATGTATGAAATCAAAGTTGTATCGTGTTGTGTATATGCTTGTGAAAGCTAAGAGTGAAAGCACGAAGAAGAAACTAAACTGAAGCCGGCAGTTTCCTTTACTGATGGACTCTGAAGATTCAATGTTGGAAAGGAATGAAAAACGAATAATGGAAGAAACAAAAACATCATCAGTTGTTATGACAACATATAACGGAACTGAGTATGTTATACAGCAACTTGAATCATTAAGAAGTCAGACGCTGGCACCTTTGGAAGTTATTATCGCTGACGATGGTTCTACAGACACAACCGTAGATGTTATAAATGAATATATTTCTAAAAACGGACTTTCCAACTGGTATGTTATCAGGAATAACGTCAATAAAGGCTGGAGACGTAATTTCGTAGAAGCGGCGGCACTTGCAAAGGGAAAATATATTTTCTTTTGCGATCAGGATGATATTTGGGTAAAAGATAAAATTCAAGTTATGGTTTCTGCTATGGAAAATAATAAACAAATCAATGTCCTTGCAGGAAGATACATAAAATTTCAGAATGAGATTCCCGAATTTGAAATTTCAGGGAATGAGGTTCATCTTGTTAAAGAGGATAATCACTTATTATTTACCGATTTTCCCGGGTGCGTGTATTGTGTTCGCAGAACATTTTGGGAAGAAATTATCCAATTCTGGAATGGTGTGTTTTCACATGATGCTATTTGCTGGGCTGCTGCAAAGCTTCAAAAGTCTGCATACATATTAGAACGTCCTGTTATATATTGGCGCAGGCACTATGATAGTACTTATACTGTTACGAGCCGCAAGTTAAAAAATAGGGAAACAAGAATAGAATGGTTAAAAACAGCACAGGAAAACATTGAATGTCTAAAAAAAATCTCTGCTGCGTTAAAGCTTGACAGTTTAGCAACTGCAAAGATTAGTAAATATTCAGAGTTCAACAAGCTGAGAATTGAAATGCTTGATAAGCATAAAATTGTAAATGCATTTAAGCTAATAGGAAGAATTGATTGTTATAACAAGAAAAAGCAGTTGCTTTTGGAAATATATCTTTCTTTTAAAAAATAGAATCTCAGAAGGGCGAGAAAATGGAAAACAAAGAAATAGCAGTTTTGTTAGCAACATATAACGGTGAAGAATATATTAGTGAACAACTTGACTCTCTGCTTGCTCAAACGTATCAGAATTTCGTATGTTATATCCATGATGACGGCTCAACAGATGGAACGCCGTCAATTATCAAGGAATATACTGAAAAACATCCTGATAAATTTATCGGACTGACATATGAAAAAAGCGGTGGAGCCAAAAATAATTTCTTTTCATTGATGAGAAAGATGGAGAAAAGAGAGCATCTGTATTATATGTTCAGCGATCAAGACGATGTCTGGATGCCGGAAAAAATTCAGATATTAGCTGACGAAATCAAAAGAATTTCAAAAGATAATCCTCACAGTCCAAGTCTTGTTTTCTCCGATTTGTGTGTAACTGACAACCAACTCAAGATAAAGTATGATTCATTCTTGAGGGCATCCGGAAAGAATGGAACCAGGACTGATTTCAATTTTCTTCTAGCCGAAAATGTAGTCGCAGGCTGCTCGTGTATTTTTAACAGAGCCTTATTGAATTTGGCAGTTGTTCCTGTAGACTTGCAAAATGTATATATGCATGATTGGTGGATTGCACTTATAGCATCGGCATACGGTAACATTAAATATATCGATCGTCCTACTGTTTATTACAGGCAGCATGACGACAACAGTGTGGGAACCAGTGCAAGAAATAGTCTGAACAGAAAAATTGACCGCATAAAGAAAACGCTCACACTGAGAATCTTTTTTGACGCTCATAATGATGTTATGGCAAGGTCAAGACAGGCTAAAGAATTAGAGAAAATTAAATTGCCCAGCCAATATAGCGATATTGTAAGTGAGTTTGCGAGCTTTGAAAATAAAAATAAAATTACACGGGTAAAGTTTATGCGAAATAATAGAATATATAGGAATGTCAGACCTTGGCTTTTGGTTATTTGTGCATAGCTTAATTTTGTAACCATTGATGATTAATATGCTTGAGTGAGATAGGATGAGAGAAAATGTTTGATTTTGGTGAACCGCTTGTATCTGTAATAATTCCAACTTATAACAGGGAAAAAATAATTTCCAATTCAATTTTCAGTGTATTAAACCAGACATATAAAAATTTTGAGTTAATTATAGTTGACGATTGTTCCACTGATAACACTGTGGATGTTGTGAAAAAAATCAATGATCCCAGAATTGTTGTTCTGAGACAGCCACAGAACATGGGAGCATGTGCCGCCAGAAATAGGGGTGTTGATGAATCCAAGGGTTCAATAATTGCATTTCAGGACAGCGATGACTTGTGGAATGAGCGTAAACTTGAAAGGCAAATATCAGAACTGTATAAAAACCACGCAGATATTACTTTTTGCTCTGCTCAGCGGATTATGAATGGGTCTACCGAATTTCTGCCTGAGGTTAGAGGCAGCGGTTTCATTGATAAAAGAAAGCTTCAAACAAAGAGCATGGTGAGCACCCAGATGCTGGTTGGGTTTTCCGAATGTTTTAAAGCGGAAAAATTTGACGAAAGATTTCCAAGATATCAGGATTATGATTTGGTTATACGCCTTGCCGAAAAGTATAAGTTTTATTATGTAGATGAACCACTGGTAAGTATTTTGGTGCAGTTTGATTCTATAACTAATGATTCAAAGAAGTTAATTACAGCACGAAAATTGCTAATCGAAAAGTACGCTGATATAATGGCTGATAACAAGGATATGAAGTGTGATATGTTCAAAAGTCTTTTACATAATGAGGCAAAGAATGGAATTTCAGACCCTTCTGCGGCAATCAACCTTTTTAATGCACAAAAATCAGTTAAGAACGCAATGCTGGTCATTATGAGCATTCTGGGTATTTATAAATATACTGTAAGAGACAAGTAAGGTAAGGCAATATATAGTTATGAAAAATCGTTTTATTATAATTGGTCCGGGAGAGAAAAATAATACTTTAAACCATTCTTTTGTTGAGGTAATTCAGGGGGAAATAGAGAATGCTTCTTTTCTTAATCCCTATAATTTTAAAAGTAAATTTATTGAGAAAATTTATAATTATGTGTATAGACGGAGTAACAGAAGATTCTTTAAATGGATTCCTAATTCAATATGGAATCATTTTTCGGTTCTCAACCAGATTTCCCCGGAACCTAATGAAAAAATATACCTTATTTTTGTAATTGGAAGAGATGTTGACAGATTAATTGTTCCTTCGCTTCTGAGAGGTATGAAAAAGAAGTTTGGACATAGTATCTGCACCGCTTTGTTACTTTTTGACTCCATTGATGTTACCAAGGATGTTAAGGGATGGGGAAAAATAAAAGATACTTTTACCTTGTTTGATATAGTTGCAACTTTTGATAAGAAAGATGCTTGCACATATAATTTGATGCACTTTTACGATCCTTATCCTAAAATGCAGATGACAGATACTTTGGAAATTGATGAAGATATGTTTTTTATTGGTGTTGATAAGGGCAGATGTGAAATGCTGAAGCAAATAGCAGTCAGAGCAAATTTTGCCGGGGTACGGTGTGATTTTGAGATATTCGGTTTAAATCCGGAATACGAAAGCATTCCCGGATTAGTCCGTCTGGAGAAATTTCTTGAGTATAGTGAAACATTGAAAAAGGTTGCCCGATGCAAATGTCTGGTAGAATTACTGGCAGAAGGGCAAACATCCTGCTCTTACAGATATTATGAGGCAGTTGTTTACAACAAAAAACTTATTACGAATAATAAATATATAACAGAAATGCCGATATACGATCCAAAATATATGAAATATATTGAGAGTGTTGACGATATAGATTGGGAATGGATTAAAGATGAGTCTGCTGTTGAGTATAATTATGATAATGAATTTTCAATTTCGGAACTGTTTAAGAAATTATTAGATTACAATCAGGGAGGAATATGATGTTATCACCGGTAACTGTGGGAATATTAGGCTGGTTGTGTTTTCTGATAAAAAATATTTATAGTGCAAGGCTTGTTCAAAAAAAACTTGTCTTAAATAAAAGAGATCTCAGATTTATATCTGCAGGTGTACTTTTGTTTGTGACATCATTTTTTGTTGTATATAATACATATAATGCTGATTATCAGATGTATGAGTATATTTACAGTACTTATTCGTCAAGCATTTTTAATGGAAGAACTCCAATTTTTGAAGTGATATGCTATTTCGGGAATTTAATCGGTCTGGATTATCAGACTTTTTTATCCGTTGTGTTGCTTTTTTCACTCTTTTCTATGTTTTTATTTATTGCAAAGTATAGCGAAGAACCTGCATTAATCTTTTTGATGTATATGCTTTCAGCAGCCATTATGGACGGAATTCAGTTTAGACAGTTTATGGCTACAGCTGTCTTAATGTTTGTTTTGCCTAATATACTGCAAGAGAATACAAAAAAAGGACTGATTAAATATATCATAGGTGTTGCGATATCTGCCGGTATTCATAGCTGTTTCGTATTTTGTTTTGTTTTTGCGTTGATAAAAGTTGAATGGCGTAAGAGAATAAAATATGCCATAGTTATTACCATTTTGGGCATAGTAGGATTCGTTATTCTTCAAAAAACAGGCTTGCTGGTTGATATTCTATCTCATATAATGTCTGACGAGAAAATTGAGTTGTATCTTGTTGCAGACAAATATCACAGCTCTTCCGGTATGGTATTAAGGTACATAATTTCTCAGCCTGTATTACTTGTTGCAATATTGTTCCTAATTAAGAAGTTTGGAAAGTACAAACCAAATAATCTGCCATATATTAATGCTGTAATTGGAATGGATGTATTGGCACTTGTACTTTGCCCGATATTCTTTTATTCTCTTCAGTTCAGAAGAGTGTTACGAATTTTGTTTATACCTTCTTTTATTGCAATTGAAAAGCTTGCCCCACGAAAATGTGGACAGATGTTTTACATTGCAAGGATTGCTATGTTAATATTCTCCTTGATTTCATTATATTGGAATCTTTACTCTAACCCGGAACTGTTGGATAATTTGTTTTCCAATAACTACTTCTATTGACAGATTTAAAATCTGTTCTGAAGGGATTTTACGAAATATTTTCCCGGACTCTTTTTCCAGGAACTTTACCGAACTGAACAATCCGGTATGAAAGGGGTTATAGATATTGAAGATAAAAAAAAAGAAGTCAGTTGGAATTAATGCTGTTTTAAATATAATCAAGCAGTGCTGTGCTATCATATTTCCGTTAATTACTTTTCCATACGCATCACGTGTTCTGGGGGTAGAAAATTATGGAAAAGTAAATTTTGGTACATCAATAATCAGTTATTTTACGCTCCTTGCCGGATTAGGAATAACAAATTATGCTATCCGTGAGGGAGCCAGAATAAGAGATAATAAGGAAAATTTTTCAGCATTTGTAAATGAAGTGTTTACTATAAATGTCGTTACTACGCTCATTTCTTATGCTGCACTGTTTCTTACCTTGATTTTTTGGGATAAACTTGGCAGTTACCGTGTTCTTATACTGATTCAGAGTCTTAGCATTTTATTTACAACAATAGGAACAGACTGGATTAATTCGATATATGAGGAATATGCTTATATTACAATAAGATATGTAATTGTTCATATTATAGCAATAGCTCTTATGTTTATATTTGTGAGAGATTCGTCTGATTATATTATTTACGCATTCATTGCCATATTCGGTACTGTTGGGGCAAATGCCATTAATATTTTTCACATCAGAAAAATAGTTAAGCTTCGCTTGGTTAAGGTGAAAAATCTGAAATTGCATTTGATTCCTATGATAATGCTGTTTTGTAATTCATTATCAGTGTTGATTTATGTTAATTCAGATGTAACTATGCTTGGAATTCTGTCAGATGACAAGTCAGTCGGAATTTATAGTGCCGCGACAAAAATTTATAACATTATAAAACAACTGATCAATGCTATAATAGTAGTGATGATTCCCAGATTATCTGCTTTACTGGGTAAGAAAATGTATGATGAATATAATAAGTTGCTTAGAAATTCATTTCATGCAATTGTCACATTATTGGCGCCTGCGATTACAGGTGTGTTTGTCTTAAGTTACGAAATCATTTGGATTATTGGTGGAGAACAATATGCCCCGGGCTATGTGGTGTTAAGCATTTTGAGTATTGCCCTGGGAGGTTCTGTATTTGCAAATTTCTTTAACAATGCTATTTTGGTTCCAAATAAAAAAGAAAAATATTTTCTGATTGCCACCATTACAGCTGCAATTGCTAATATTGTTTTGAACTTTATTTTAATTCCTACATTGGATTACGTCGGGACAGCAGTAACCACAGTTATTGCTGAATATATTGTTTTGGGTTTTGGCATTTTCTTTTCCAGAGGTTTGTTCACGTTTAAGGTCATTTGGCGTGATCTTATTTCATCTTTGAGTGGCTGTATTTTTATAGTCTTGATATCATTTGTATTACATGAATTTATAGATTCAATCCTCTTACGCACAGTAGCTATATGTTTAAGCTCAGTCATTGGATATTTCTTGATTTTAATAATATTTAAGAATTCTCTTGTTACTAATGTAATAGTTCAAGTTAAGAAAAAATTGAATGAATTTTGTAAGCGCTTTAAATAAACATGTAGTGAATTGATCTTGCAAATCATGTATAGTAACAAAAGTAAATCGTTTTTTTGCGTTATTGAGTTGATTTTGAGTGTCGCCATAGTTGCTTTATTAAAAAGATTCATTATCTGTTATTTAGGAAGTTTTATTTCAAACACATTTTTATGATATTCAATTAAACCTTCTTTTTTTCATTTTTATAAGTTCCTTGGACAATGCGATTCTGTCTGAATCCAAATAATCCGCAAGCTGTTGACGGTCAAAAGGAATGGTGATTTTGTCGATGTTCTGTGCAGAAATCTGCTCCGAGAAGTAGGATATCAGCCGTCCCCATATTGTTTTTGGTGTTGTGTGAATAATGTGTTTTGAAAGCTGCAAGTTTTTCTGTGCGCCGATCAGCACAAGGTTTTGTATGAGTCTGTTTCTGTTGTCACATTGTGAGCAGGGTTCAAAAAGCTTTGGAACACTTATAAACAAAACCTCGCAGTCATCGTTAGCTGTGACATCTATCATAAGCGGTTCACCCGGAATACAGGCGTACGCTTCGGCAAAAAACACCGCCTTTCTCAATAATTGCGAGAATGCTTTTGTTGCTGAAAAAATCGTTGTGCTCAATATGAACGCTTCCGGACAGCACAAGTCCTATATCGGTAACAGTATTTCCAACGCTGAAAATTACATCTCTTTTTTTGTAACAGACCGTTTTAAAGCCTAAATGTTTTGTCATTTGCTCAATATCTTTTTCACGGCACCCTCTGAAAAGTGCAGTTATTGAAATAAATGTAAAATCCATATTCTCCTCAATTCCGTGGTTATAACAACATACTTTTGCAGTTGACTGTATTATTTTAATGCACAAAATCAATTAGGAAATTTGATTTTGAAAAATTCGCAAATTGCAATAGCAAGTTGAAACAATTTTTTGAGAATATCATGTTCATTGGAGTAGATATTTGTAAGTCACCACAGTAAGGAATGTTGTATCAAATATTTAAGTAGCGTATATTCTACCTAACTGAGTTTCAAACAGCTCCTCAGGCGTGTGATAGTTAAGAATTTTTCTTGGCAGTCCATTGATTACATCTGAAAAAAACAGTATGTCTTCCGTCTTATAATCACTCATGCTCTTTCCTTTAGGAATAAATCGTCTTAACATTTTATTATGACATTCATTAGTTTCTTTTTCACATGATGTGTATGGATGGGTAAAGTACACAGATGTTCCGTTATTCTCTATTTTAGATAGATTGGAAAACTCAGAACCATTGTCGCCTGTGATACTTTTAAATACTTCTGACTTCTTATTCCCAAAATGATTCATTAAATTCTGTAAGGCTTCATCAATAGTCAACGAAGAGTGATCCTTCACCTTTATCCACAATGACATTCGTGTTTGTCTTTCGACTATTGTCATTATAGCCGGTTCTGTATCTTTCTTTTTGCCAAGTACACTGTCTATTTCCCAGTGACCGAATTCTTCTCTTGAATTTACTGTTTCAGGACGTTCTTCAATGCTTTTACCCAGTATTCTCCTGTTTTTTCGTGCGTTCGAAGATTTGGTGTTTCGCTTAAGCTTTTCTGGTAAATCTATGTTTTTGATTGGCAGTAATCCTAAATTCACATAGTTGTAAAGAGTTTTGGTACATACCATTTCATCAGAAGAAAACAGATTGTTTTCTTTGGTATATCCGACACTGGCATCAAGCTAATCGACTGCTACGGCGAGAAAATGCCTGAGAAAACTCTGCTGCTGGTGGAGGACTACATCGATGGCAAACTCCATGTCTTTGATAAGGACTGGCCAGAGCTGCCCTTTGATCATCGTGAGCACATCTGCTGCACTGTGGACTATGTGGCAGGTTGCAACCGCTACATGGGCTATCTGATCTCGCTGGGCATCTACTCCTTTAAGGGTGTCAAGGTCGGTTTGGATTGCGCCAATGGTAGCTCCTGGAATATCGCAAAGTCCGTGTTCGATGCGCTTGGCGCAGATACCTATGTCATCAATAATAATCCGAATGGTCTGAACATCAATAACAATGCAGGTTCAACCCATATCGAGGGCCTTCAGAAGTTTGTTGTGGAGAAGGGCTTGGATGTTGGTTTTGCTTACGATGGTGATGCCGACCGCTGCCTGTGCGTGGACGAAAAGGGCAATGTTATCACTGGCGACCATATCCTTTACATTTACGGTTGCTACATGAAGGAACGTGGTAAGCTGTTAAATAATACTGTTGTCACCACAGTTATGTCCAACTTTGGTCTCTACAAGGCTTTCGATGAGCAAGGTATCGGTTACGCAAGACCGCTGTCGGCGATAAGTATGTTTATGAGTATATGGCCAAGAACGGCTGCCGTATCGGCGGTGAGCAAAGCGGCCATATCATCTTCTCCAAGTATGCGAGCGCTGGCGATGGCATTCTGACCAGCCTGAAAACGATGAAAGTCATGCTGGTTAAGAAGAAGCCGATGAGTGAGCTGGCAGCACCGATCCTGCTGGATGGTCTGTCGAAACTGGAATATAGAGGATATGATTCGGCCGGACTGGCTGTCCGTGATGGAGAGAATCTGGCACAAGTCGTTAAAGCAAAGGGGCGTCTGTCCAATCTGATCGAAAAGACAGATGACGGTAAGGCATTGAAAGGAACCTGTGTTATCGGACATACCCGCTGGGCTACCCACGGTGAGCCGAGCCAGACAAATGCACATCCGCATGTATCTGGTAATTGCACCAGATCTGGTTTCGGCCCGGTCGAATCCGAGGTCGTGGGTGTACATAACGGTATTATTGAGAACTATACGAAAAGCTGCTGAAGCACGGTTACACTTTCTACAGTTAGACCGATACGGAAGTAGTTGATAAACTGGTTGATTACTATTATAAAAGTATAACCTTGGTCCCATCGATGCCATTGCGAAGACAATGGTTCGTGTCTGTGGTTCCTATGCTTTGGAGCTGATGTTCCGTGACTATCCGGGCGAGATCTGGGTAGTGCGTAAGGACAGCCCGATGATCATCGGTATTGCGGATGGTGAAACTTATGTGGCTTCGGATGTTCCGGCAATCCCGAAATACACTCACAATGTGTATTATATTGGAAACCTTGAGTTTGCAAAACTTGTTCCGGGTGAGGCTCATTTCTATGATCTGAATGGTGATGAAATCGAAAAGCAGACCACCGAGATCAAGTGGGATGCAGAAGCGGCTGAAAAGGGCGGCTTTGAGCATTTCATGATGAAAGAGATCCATGAGCAGCCGAAAGCTGTCCAGGATACTCTTAATTCCGTAATCAAGAACGGAGTTATCAATCTGTCCAGCGTTGAGATTACCGAAGATGAGATTAAGAATTTCGAGCAGATTTATATTGTTGCTTGTGGTTCTGCATGGCATGTGGGCATGGCTGCTCAGTATGTGCTGGAAGATATGGTAGACATCCCGGTGCGTGTGGAACTTGCATCTGAGTTCAGATACCGTAAGATGCCACTCAATCAGAAAGCACTGGTGATCGTTGTTAGCCAGTCTGGTGAGACAGCGGATACACTGGCAGCATTGCGTCTTGCAAAAGAAAAGGGCACCACCACAATGGCAATCGTTAATGTGGTGGGCAGCAGCATCGCGCGTGAAGCTGATAAAGTGTTCTGCACACTTGCTGGACCGGAAATCTCTGTTGCTACGACAAAGGCATACAGTGCACAGCTTGCCGCTATGTACTGCCTGGCAGTGCAGTTTGCGAAGGGCAGAAGCAAAAACACGAATGAGCAGTACAGCTATTATATTTCTGAACTGCAGACTATCCCGGAGAAGATACAGAAGATTCTGGAAGACAAAGAGCGTATCCAGTGGTTCGCGGCAAAGTACGCCAACGCTCATGATGTGTTCTTTGTTGGTCGTGGTATCGACTATGCAGTCAGCCTGGAAGGCAGCTTGAAGCTGAAAGAAATCAGCTATATCCACTCCGAGGCATACGCAGCAGGTGAGCTGAAGCACGGCACCATCAGCCTGATTTAGCAGGGAACACTGGTCATCGGTGTGCTAACTCAGAGTGAACTGTATGAGAAGACTGTAAGCAATATGCTGGAGTGCAAGAGCCGTGGGGCTTATCTGATGGGACTGACTACTTATGGCAAGTACGAGATTGAAGATCAGGTGAACTTCACAGTCTATGTCCCGAAGGTAGACGAACATTTCATTGGCAGTCTGGCCGTGATTCCGCTGCAGTTGCTGGGATACTATGTATCTGTGGCAAAGGGCCTCGATGTGGATAAGCCGAGAAACCTTGCAAAGAGTGTGACGGTGGAGTGATTGGATATGGAAAGAGAAATACCGGTACTATATAAAAGGAAGGAAGAATGCTGTGGTTGCACGGCCTGTTATGCCATCTGCCCGAAAGAAGCTATTTCTATGGTAGAGGATGAAGAAGGCTTTGAGTATCCGCAGATTGATGAAAGCAAGTGTGTGCGGTGCTGTCAATGCATTAAGGTATGTCCGATAAAAGCTACACGAGCATAGGAAGGAGAGATTATGAACACAACATTACTAATTATGGCGGCCGGAATCGGCAGCCGATTTGGAACAGGAATTAAACAGTTGGAGCCGGTGGATGATGCTGGACATATCATCATGGACTACTCAATCCATGATGCGATTGAGGCTGGTTTCAATCATGTGGTATTTATTATCCGTAAGGATATTGAGAAGGAGTTCAAAGAGGCCATCGGTAATCGCATTGCAGCTATTTGTTCTTTCCATGATGTTACTGTGGACTATGCTTTCCAAGATATCAACGATATTCTGGGAGAACTTCCGGAAGGTCGTACTAAGCCGTGGGGAACCGGACAGGCCGTGCTTGCAGCGAAGGCCGTAATTAAAACTCCGTTCATCGTCATCAATGCAGATGATTACTATGGCAAGGAAGGCTTCAAGGCTGTCCATGAGTATCTGGTGAATGGCGGCAAATCCTGTATGGCGGGCTTTGTGCTGAAGAACACCCTGTCTGATAACGGCGGTGTGACCCGAGGCATTTGTAAGATGGATGCGGAAAATAATCTGACTGAGGTCGTTGAAACCAAGAACATTGTTAAGACGGTGAACGGTGCTGAAGCAGACGATGTAGTTATCGATACGGATTCTTTGGTTTCCATGAATATGTGGGGCTTGACTCCTGATTTTCTGGATGTGCTGGAAAATGGTTTCAAGGAGTTTTTCGAGAAAGAAGTACCGAGCAATCCTCAGAAAGCCGAGTATCTGATCCCGATCTTCATCGGTGAACTGTTGGAGCAGGGAAAGATGTCCGTGAAGGTTCTGAAGACCAACGATACCTGGTACGGCATGACCTACCATGAAGATGTCGCAGCCGTAAAGAACAGCTTCAAGAAGATGTTGGCGGATGGCGTATACAAGGCTGATCTGTTTAGTGATCTGTAATGAAAGCAATAAAGGTATTAGCCAAAATCCTCACAAACATCCTGACTGCTCTGGAAGATGTAAGCAATAATAGGAAAAGGATGGTGTAAGTGATGGCGATTAAGTCGTTAGAAATTAATTCCAAAGAAATTCATCTTATGAAATCAGTTACATCAGCCGATTATTCAGGAAAGACAGTGCTGACAAATTCCTCTTGGGAATATGTAGAATTATGGTTGAAAAGACAGAGTTCAGAAAAATCTAGGCGAGCATTATTTTATTGGTCTCAAGCAAAGAATTTCTATATTGCATCTGAAAATTTACCAATAGAGTCGCGCCCTCTTACTTCGTACTATTGTTGTATGAATGCTGCCAAGGCACTGCTGGCTATTAAAGGTCCAGACAGTATTGATTTTGATAATTTATCGCATGGTATTTCATCAGATAGAAGGCAATGGGGAAAATCTAATAACATAAAAAATGCTGAGGTAGTTTTTTCTGGATCAGGTGTATTGTTTGAGCTGTCTAAATATTTCAAAGAAGAAGCAGGGAAAAAGATATATTCTGTGTATGATTTGATGTACAATATACCATGTATTCATCGAGCATTTTCTCTTACATATAGTTGTCCTGAATTGTTTATTCCGATTAGAGATATTAAATTTATTGTAGATAGTGAATTAAAAAAAGGTTGGGTCCAGTTTCAGGTCGATGAAAGGTATGCTAATGGAAATTCATTAAGGTATGTGCCTAAACAATATGAGAAGGTGAAATATCAGGATTCCACCAAATATTTAATGAGAAAAAAGCAGCGATTCGCATGGGATATTCATGGAGATAAAAAACAAAGATTAGAAGCCTTGTCTAAATATCACGGTAGCATTCGCAAGGATTTACTTTATATATACGGCGATGCTAGATTGTGGTATATAAAAAAAGATATTGATACGAATCAGCATATTCTAAAGAGAAATTCAATTACATTAATATTTGCAGTTTTCCACTGGCTGAGTGAGCTGGTACGGTATAATCCAGAAAAATCTGAATCATTAATGAAAACGAATCAGAACTGGTTGATTCACGAATTTGTAGATAATAGTTTGTATCAATACATAGATGAAATCAGTTGCGAGATAACAGAAAATGATATCATGACATCCGGTTATCGTAAATGATTATAGTAATATGATAGGGGGTGTATTATGGGATTTTTGTCATTATTTCAAAGAAAACAGAAAAATACACAAGCAGTTTCAAAAAGCAATGCTTCTTTGGAAATGGTAGCAGATGGTATTCTTAATCAAAGAGGAAAGCAAATAGTAGATGGGCTAAACAGAACCACCGCTAGTACTGGAACTCCGATGGATAAATTGCATGGTGGGGCAAAAAGAATGGCTCAAATGTCAAACATAGGAGGGGGTTCAAAAGCAACTGGTGGAGGTGGCGTTGATGAAGGAATGAAAGCAATGCTACAATACACACAGGCTAACACTGTGAAAAAGATGACATCGCAGAGCGGGAATAAAAAGATTCCAGACAATAAGTAATCTTGCCCACATATCCATACAGTGCTATACTTAAACCACTACAAAAGGAAAGAGGTTATCACCATGCCCAGAACGAAAGGCAGCAAAAACCGTCCCAAAACCAATACCACCAAAGACTACGCATCCCAAATAGCTGAAAAACAAGAACAAATCACAACCTTTAACCACCGAAATCGCATCCATCCAGAAAGCGGTTGAAGAGCAAAAGAACACATTGAAAGAGAAGAAGACTGCTCTGAAGAAGGCCGAAAAAGAAGTGGCATCTCTGGAAGCGAAGAAGGCAAAGGCAGATGCTAAGGCGGCTGAAGAAGCTAAGAAGGCTGAAGCCGAGAGTGTGGTTAAGAAGCTACTGGCCAGCGGGATGAGTGCAGACGAGATTCTGGAAAAGCTGAAATAAATAAGAACCCAAGAAACAAAGGCTCTATGTCAATAGTTGGGGTAGCATTAAAACAGAATAATTGAAATTGACAAGTGGTGGTTGTTTAAACTGCCGCTTGTTTTGTATTGTTTTTTGCTGATTTGAGTGAGAACATATGTAGAATGCGGTTGCGGAAGCGGTTGAAATCTCTGTAACCATACGCATTTCTTTTTAGAACTTTAATTTTGTTGTTGCAGCCTTCAATAAAACCGTTTGTAAGCGGTGTAGTGAACGAATCGAGTATTCCTGTCAGCCAATTTTGCATTGTTTTCGCACATTTTACAAAGCGTGGAATGCCACAATCATAAGCGGAGTTAATCCAATCAGACATTGCCTTTCTGGCAGACCGCCTGTCTTGGCAATCAAGGATTTTGAGAAAATCTTCCTTGTAAAAGTGAGCCGTACACAGATTCGGTGAAGTATACAGCATAATATTTACCTGCTGTTTTTGTTCATCATTCAAATCATCAAATCTTTTTAACAATAGTTTTCTTGAATTTTTAAAATATCTGCGATGTGATTTGCTGAACTTCTTTTGTTCTTCCTTTCGTACACTCTCAAATGCGCACATAATCTGCCGTATCCAGTGGTATTTATCAACAATTTTGGTTGCGTTTTTTAACCAAACCGAACTGATATCTGAAAAAGTCCTCCACATATCGCTGACAAAGTATTCAACCTTATCTCGCTCGGATTTATCAAATTTTTTGAAGTATTTAGACAAACAATACTTGGTTCTTTTGGGCAAAATATCCAAAACTACCTTGTTCTCAGGATCGGTCAAAATACATTGATACTTTTCTTTACCTGTATTGCCCTTGAATTCATCAATAGAAAGTGCTGTCGGCAGTTCTTTTAGTGAATATGAAACCAAATCAAATATTCTGATAACAGTCGGTAATGACAGATTTACTTCCTTAGCAACGCTTGTAAAAGATGCCTCACACCTTAATTTGTCGATAACATATGCAACTAATCTGTTTGTCATTCTGTGAAAACGGGGAAGAAAAGAATTCTTTTCATAAAACCGCTTTCCGCATGAGCAACTATATCTACGCTTTTCGAGGTGAATGAAAACAAACTTTCCAAAAGCCGGAATATCCTTGATAATCTGTTCTCGGTAATCGTGAATTTTGTCTGTATGATTTCCGCAGACGGGACATTTGTGAATTTTACGCTCAAGTTTGCAGTAAATGTGAATAGTATCATCAATTTCTTCAATGTTTTCGATTAAAACACCTTGCAATCCGAGTAATTTTTCTGTAAAATAATTGTAGAGCATATTTTCCTTACCCCAACTTTTATTATAGAGCCAGTTTTTTTGACGATTCCAGAGATACTCGTTGCATATTGTTGGGCAGAAAGTATTGGAGATTACTTTATAATCGGAAGGTGTTTCAATGGTAAAGAAGTTTTTTACGCTTAATTGCTTTTTTGTGGTTATGATTTTAATTAGTATTTTTTTTACAGCGTGTAGTTTGGAATACTTGCCCCATGGCGAGTTAATTGATACTACAGTATCTCCTAATAATGAATATGTAGTAAACGCTTACCTTTGTTCGGGGAATGCAACGACAGACTTTTCAATAAGGTGTGAAGTAGTTGATTTAAAAACGAATAAAAGTCGAAATATATACTGGAATTATCATCAAGAAGATGTTTCATGGTATTGGAAATCTCAAGATGTTATTGTCATAAATAATATCGAACTTAATGTTTTGACGGATGAGTATGATTGGCGAAATTATTGACCTTATATCAATTGCTCAGTATTGGTATCTCTCTATGTTAAGATATTTTGTTTCTGTAATCGAGTTGTTACGCATCTACCTGATGACAGATGCAGATAACGGATTTGATATGAAATGTGCAACGTAAAAAGTGAACAATAAAAAGACATCCTATGATAGAATAAAACCTACCATAGGATATTTTGTTATGTAAAAAATTAACTCGTATAATCCGTGAAGTTTTGTAAAAAGCACAAAGTTATCAAAACACGAGGCATACCGCTCGTTATGCCTCGTGTTGCCTGAATTAGTTATAACATTTTAAAGATGAGAGATTTATGTTTATTTTTGAAATTTCGCCTTTTTGTATGAAGCGTAGGGGAACTTCAAGCCAGAATTCTTTTACAGCAGAGTTGTAATATAATCGCATAGGCTGTTTATTGTTAACGGTAATTGCTTGTAAAGGAAAAGTTTCTTGCTGAATATCTTTTTTAGCGGTTCAATAAACAGAATATCCGCGAGCTTTGCCTAACTATAAGCGACAGTTCCATTGAAGGAGCTTTGAGAAAACTGGTCGCAGCCGGCGAACTTAAGAAAGAAGGTCATGGCAAGAATACATGCTATTTCAGGCTGAATTAGTTTTCCCTTAACACTTACGACTTTCCCTTAAAATAACGGCATAATTAAAGGGAACCGAACTATATTAAAATAAAGTGTGTAAGTTAGAAAAATAGCTTACACACTTTTTCATTGGGAAAGTATACTATAATGAAATAAAGGACAGAAAAGGAATTAACGAAATGCCTAAGAAAAACGACTTCACCGTCTCCAAAAAAATCGTGATATACCTTTTTTATGTTATTTAACTCTGTCTACGCTGTAAATTGTAAATCCGTTGAATTCCTTTTCATCCTTGTAAACAATGACGGAATCCTTTTTGCCGTAATATTGGTTAAGATAATTTTCTTTGATAAAAGTAATTTTTTTATCGATAACATATACATTTCTTCCGTCAACGACCGCCTCATAAATATTTGTTGAGAGGTTGCGGTTCACAAGCTGATTTGTCCGATGAAGATATCCGAAGCCGTCAACATTATGGAGAAAATCGGAAGAAAATCCCCACAGCGGATGAATATAGTTATCGGTATATGAAATGTATTCTTTAGCTGTTACAGGATCGAGAACATAATAATTTTCGGGATGTCTGTCAACCTCAGTATAAAGATCACTCGGCTTTTTGTCATATGAAACAGGAGTGATATGGAAGAAATATGATACACAGCTTGCCACACTTAATATCACAAGTACAATAACCGAAATAAGAACAGTTTTTCTGCTTTTATCTGTAATATTGCTGTATTCGGCTTTTCTGAGATGACCGAAATCAAACGAATACATTGTAAACGAAAGAATCATCAGCAAAATTCCGTACATTGTGTATGCCGAAGAATCCATTGCATAACGAACATACATACAAGCCGCAAATCCCACCGCAAAATACAAAGCAGGGAAGAAGGCAAATCTTTTTTTCTGAACGGTAACAAAAACAACCATAACGGCAAGTATTACCGCAAAAGCAATAAGATATGAATCAAAATTTATAATATGCCCCCATGCATCTGAAAACAATGCACCCGCATTATCAAAGAAATTATACGGATTTTCCCGTTTTTGAATATCTGCAACCTTTTCAAGGGCAGCAGTATTCAGTCCGTTGTTTTCATCATAATATCCGTCAACAAAAAGTTCATACTCATTTGCCGAATTTATTCCGACCGAATTAAGCTCCTCACAGTAATCGGAATAGTTTGGAAAAGCATTATCATCGGTCTTATCGGCAAGGACGCTGTATCTGTACAACTCCGAAGTTTCTGCATTTGCATTATTGACCGAATATGAATAATATTCAAGACCGCAGCCGACAAGAACAATAAAGACAAATACAAGCACAAAAGGTCTGAAATACCAGAAGAATTTTCTGAACGGCAACTTGTACTTTCTTTTTGCAATCATATCACCGATGAAGAATGCAATGAAAAATGCAAGTCCTACAAAGAAATATTTGAAACATAAAAATGTTCCGAATATAACTTCAAGTACACCAATCCAAAACGGGAGAGAGTACCTTTTATTTCTGATTGCATTAAGTGCCATCAGAAACCCTGCCGTAAGCAGCAAAGCGGCGGTTTTACTGCTTAAAATGTTTGAATAATGGTCAAATGAAAACAAAATATTCAGCACAAGAGTGAATATGAAAGCCTTATGCTTTCCGAATTTATCGGCAAAAACAAATGTAACAGAAGAAAAAGCGGCACAGGAGAGAAGAATTTGAAAAAGTACAAAACAGTTGAAATTCAAAAGAATGTACTGCAATGAACCGGTAATTGTCGCAAAAATGTAGTTAATATCATTATTGTAATAGTTATGATACTGACAGATATATAAAGAATTGTAAAAATCGTCAGCACTGTCATAGGAAAATGCAGTAACACCTATAATCAAAGCCATAATAACAATATTAATTGCCAAAGCAAAGAAGGTCTTGCTTTTTAGTGCGTTTAATATTTTATCTTTCATAATAACTCCTCTGCATTATCTTTCTTGTTTAAAAATCACTTTCTTGATCTTCTTTCGTTAATCAAAAGCTGAAGATTCTTCTGTTCGTAAGTATTAAATTTAACATTCTTCTCAAATTCTTCGGGTGTATATTTGCCCTCATACCATGACTGCGAGTTAAAGTATGCATTAAGGCTTGCGTCCTTAAAAATTCTGCCTCGTCTTGCATAAATCTCATTAATTGCAAGCTGTAAGTCGTCATCACTCAAAGCGCTTACCTGTGCGTTGCTGAGATATGAAGAATCACTGTTAGGGAAGATAAATCCGCCGTTATTATTAGTGTTTGTATTGCTTGATGACTGTGCATTTGAATTGCCCGAAGCGCTGCTCTGACTATTTGATGACTGCTGAGCCTGTGTTGCAGGAGCTTCCGTTTCTCTCTGAATCTGTCCGCTTGAGATAACAAGTTTAACAACTGTACCCGTACTTGCGCTTGTGTCACCTTCCGGAGTCTGGGAGATAATATATCCTTCCGGATAATCATAACTGTATTCATAGTCAGAAATTTCAACGGTAAATCCTGCCTGTTCAAGAAGCTTCTTACCGTAACTGTAACCGTAACCGACAACAGGAACGACATTGTTATATGAAGAAGATGTTGTAACCTGTTCTGTTGTAGCAGGAACTGTAGTAGGCATCGCCGTACTCGGCGCCTGTGTGGTTACTTCGGCAGATGTTGCAGTTTCGGCTGTAGTAGCTTTATTGTCAGTAGATGAATTTGACAAACCGTTATAAACGCAGAAACCGATAAATCCGAGTGCGGCGGCAATTACAACGGCACAAAGAATAATGATAAATTTATTCTTCTTTTTCTTTACATTTTTTTTATTATCTTCTTCATCTGTATATCCGAATTCATTGTGATTATCTTCAAAGCTGTTATCGTCAAAGTCGTTTTTTTCTTCAATTTTTTTAGTATCGTCAGCTTTATTGTCAGTACGCTTAACAGATGGCTCGTCCTCAAAGAAATCACCGTAGTCCTTGCTTGATTCATTGCTTGTAAGAACATTTTTATGGTCTGCACCGGAGTAATCGTCAAACACTTCAACGCTTGTAACAGGAGGAAGAACTTCCGGAGCTACTTCGCTGTTGCTTGAAACATCTTCAAATTCTTCAGCTTTTTTATCTGTAACAGTTTGTTCTTTCTTGTCATCTTCACTCGATACGGAACTGATATCTTCAAATTCAGGCTGTTTTTCTTCTGATGCTTCGTCAGTTTTAACCTCGGAATTTTCAGGCTCATCAACTGCATCTGTAACATCAACAACCTCAAATCCGCCGTTTTCATCAGCATCAGACTCACTGACTTCATCTGAATCTACAGGAGCACTACCTTCAACAGGCAAGGATTCTTCACCGGCTAAAACTTCGGCAATGCCAAGCTGTTCGGCGCCTTTAAATTCATTATCAAGAACAGCGTCCTCAACTGTCTGAACCTCATCCTTATCGTCAAAATTATCCTGTGGTTCAGTCGGCTCTGTATCCTCAAATTCACCATAATCATATTCTTCAAATACATTTCCGTCAAAATCCGTGTTTTCGGGAACAACAACATCGGGATTCGGAACAGGGGAGGATGTACCTATTTCAGTCTTGATAGATGTGAGAGCATTTTTAATGTTGCCTGCATTCTTCCAGCGGTTTGCATTATTCGGCTGACATGCAATTACAATAACACTCTTGAGTTTTTCGTCACCCTCAGACGGTGCGGTAACAGCCTTGCCCGAAAATCTTTCTTCACAGGCATTCTTTCTGTCGCATGAATCACTTTCAAACGGAATTTTACCGCCGTTGCACATTGCATACATAATTATTCCGACAGAATAAATGTCGGTTGTATAGTTAACATTTTCCTGCTTGTAAACCTCAGGCGCAACAAATGAGGTATCCGCAATCTTGCCTTCAAAATCTGTAAATCCGCCGATTTTATACCTTCCGTCAGCGGTTACAAAAATATTCTTTGGCGAAATATTACCGTGAAAAATATTCTTTGCTTCCAAAGTTTCAAGCATTTCACTCATCTGAATGCCAAAATCAACAACTTCATCCTCAGCGAAAGTTTTGGTTTTCATAAGTTCTTCAAGACTTGTGAGTTCTTCTGTAAATATGTACAAATCACAGGTTTTTTTGTTCTGATTATCCTGAACATAAACATCCAGATAGTTTGAAACACCGTCAAGCTCCTTAACCGATTCAATAAAATCAGCCTCTTCGGTAAAATACTCGGCACGTTCATCGGTATAATTGCTTTTGCCGACAAATGCGTGCCTGAGAATCGCATTTTGAGCAGTATTTTTATCAATCTTTCTTGATACCTTGTAAACTTCACAGCCGTTGTCTTCCCCAACAAATGAAGTAACCTTCCAATCCCTTAAATCTGCCGGCAATTTAATCGTTTTTGCCATACTAACACTCCTTAAATATTTCCTTATTTTTCATATTACATATTATATCTAAATCAAGGTCATTAACCCTCACTATCTCATTCTCCGGATTATTGTACCATATTACGAGCTGTTTTACCATAGATATTTCAATTTTTTAAAAAATAATTCTAATTTGTAATTAAATCCGACATAAAAACAGCAGTCCGCCTAAACGAACTGCCGAAAACATAATTTCAGTAAAATATCTTACTCGATCTTATCTGATTTTTATTTTTTCCTTTTTGTTGACTCCGATAATTCCGCCTATTCCTCCCCCCAGAACGGATGACATCAGTTTTAGCAGGGTTAATATCGTTATAGGCTCACCGTTAAAAATCAATGCAATAGAGGTTATGACAAGAAAAATAAAAAATCCTGTCAGCGAACCCACCGCAAGACCTGCACTTCCTGTAATTCTTGATGATATTATTCCCGACATCAGCGTTGCAACACCGACCATGCCGACCGTGCAGTAATCAAGTATATCTGTTGAAATTACTCCCGATGACATCATCACGGCTGCAAGCAAACACATCAAAATTACCAGTATGAGTATTCCGCATACTGATGAAAACAAAACAGCCTTTGCAAGTAGTTTTTTATCAGACATAAAACAACCCCCGAATATATTCTGTTACAAATATATTCGGGGGAAAGAACATTCATTCAAAAAGTTATTCTTTTGTAGCTTTAGTTTCGTCAGAATCTTTCTTCTTGCCAAAACCGAAGAAGCCTTTCTTTTCAGGCTGACCTGCCTGCTGTGACTGTTCCTTAACTGTGTCAACAGTAGAAATACACCACTTTTTAAACTTCATCTTAACTCTGTCGGAGCCTGTTTCAATGATGATAGCGTCCTCGTCGTCCTTAATGGCAACTACTCTGCCCATAATTCCGCCGATTGTTGTAATTTCATCACCGATCTCAAGAGAGTTACGAAGCTGAGCTTCTTCTTTTTTCTTCTTTGAGTTAGGTCTGATGAGGAAGAAATAGAGAGCTGCAAAAATAGCAACATAGAAGAGAATCATAAAAATCATACTTGATGACTGATTTCCGCCGCTTGCACTTGCTTCTGCAACTACAGGTAAAAAGTTTGTCATTTTCGTCATTCCTTTCATACAATGTATTGATTATATCAGTTTTAATCACATCTTGCAAGTATTTTTTCTGTTTTGAAAAAATATTAGATACGCACGCCTAAAATGTTGCGATATTTCTCGTAAAATTCCATATATGTGCCGTTATCAAGCTGAGTTCTGATAACTTCCATAAGATTATTGTAAAAATAGAGGTTGTGCAAAACAGCAAGTCGCATTCCGAGCATCTCACCGCTCTTGAGAAGATGTCTTATGTATGCCCTTGAAAAGTTTCGGCAAACAGGGCAGTCACAATGCTCGTCAATCGGAGATTCATCTATTTCATATTTTGCATTATTGATGTTACGCACTCCGTCCCAAGTGAAGAGCTGACCGTGTCTTGCGTTTCTGCTTGGCATAACACAGTCAAAAAGATCAACACCTCTTGCAACGCTTTCAAGAATATTCACTGGAGTTCCGACTCCCATAAGATATCTGATTTTATCTTTCGGAGCAAACGGCTCAACCTCTTCAATGATATGGTACATCGTTTCTGCAGGCTCACCCACGGCAAGACCTCCGATTGCATAGCCGTCAAGATTAAGCTCTGCAATTTCTTTCATATGATTGACGCGCAAATCGTCATAGATACCGCCCTGATTTATGCCGAACAGCATCTGGTTTTTATTTATGGTATCATCAAGACTGTTGAGCCTTTTCATCTCTGTAACGCATCTTTTAAGCCATCTTGTGGTTCTTTCAACGCTGTTTTTTGTATATTCATATGGAGAAGGGTTTTCAACGCATTCGTCAAATGCCATCGCAATTGTAGATGCAAGATTTGACTGGATTCTCATACTCTCCTCAGGTCCCATAAAAATTTTGCGACCGTCAATGTGAGAATTGAAGTAAACGCCTTCTTCTTTAATATTTCTCAACTTTGCAAGAGAGAACACCTGAAATCCGCCGCTGTCGGTAAGGATAGGACCGTTCCACCTTGTAAATTTGTGAAGTCCGCCCATTTGCTTAACCTTTTCATCACCCGGACGAAGATGCAGATGATAGGTGTTGCAAAGCTGAACCTGACATTTTATATTCTTTAAATCAAGCGCAGAAACAGCACCCTTGATTGCACCGCATGTTGCAACATTCATAAAGGCAGGAGTCTGAACCGTACCGTGAACCGTAACGAATTCGCCCCGTCTTGCGCTGCCTTCCTTTTTAATTACCTTAAACATAAATTCTTAAAATCCTCCTATGATATGAACATAGCGTCACCGAAAGAGAAGAATCTGTACTTTTCCTTTACAGCTTCTTTGTATGCATTCAAAATAAAATCATATCCCGCAAAAGCGGATACAAGCATAATGAGTGTACTTTCGGGAAGATGGAAGTTAGTAATAAGTCCGTCAAGCACCTTAAATTCAAATCCGGGATAAATAAAAATATCCGTAAATCCCTCGCAGGGCTTGATTTCTCCGTACATTGCCGCAACACTTTCAAGCGTTCTGCAGGATGTTGTGCCGACTGCAATAACCCGTCCGCCGTTTTTCTTAGTTTCATTTATGAGCTTTGCGGTTTCTTCGGGGACTTCATAATGCTCGCTGTGCATTTTATGCTTTGTAACATCGTCAACCTTAACCGGTCTGAATGTACCGAGTCCCACATGAAGTGTAACATACGCAATCTTTACACCCTTAGCCTTGATTCTGTCCATAAGCTCGGTTGTAAAGTGAAGTCCTGCCGTCGGAGCTGCCGCAGAACCGAGTTCATGGCTGTAAACCGTCTGATAGCGTTCCTTATCCTTAAGCTCGGCTGTAATATAAGGAGGAAGAGGCATCTGACCGATTTTGTCAAGAGTGGTAAAGAAATTCTCTTCGCAATCAAAATCAACAATTCTGTTGCCGTCATCCTTAACATCAACAACTGTTGCACGCAAAATTCCGTTGCCGAATGAAAATTTTGTGCCGACTTTTGCTTTTTTACCCGGCTTGCAAAGTGTTTCCCAACGGTTGTTCGCAACCTGCTTCAAAAGCAGAAATTCAACTTTTGCACCTGTTTCGTCTTTGATACCGTAAATTCTTGCAGGCAAAACTCTTGAATCGTTGGCAACAAGAAGGTCACCCTCGTTAAGATAATCAATAATGTCATAAAAATGTTTATGCTCCAGAGTTTGTTTTTCTCTGTCAAGCACAAGCAGTCTTGAACTGTCCCTCGGTTCAAGCGGAGTCTGTGCGATAAGCTCTTTCGGCAAATCGTAATAAAAATCACTAGTCTTCATTTTATTTCCTTTCAAGAACTAAAATTGCTTTTTAAAAGCTGTTCTGTCAAAAATCTTTGTAAAACACAAGTATTTGTCCTGTAAAATTCTCAAAATAATTGACATTACCCTTTTAAAATGATATATTATCTTATTATGAGCAGTTTGCATAATCGACAAACAGTCGTGTTTTCAGACATCTCTTCATATAATATAATATTTGTTTGAATAAGGCAACCGCTTTTTTAAAATTTGTTTAATTCGGAGGAATTATTATGAAAAAGTATAAAGTCGGTATTATCGGCGCTACCGGTATGGTAGGTCAGCGTTTTACACTTCTTCTTGAAAATCACCCATGGTTTGATGTTACTGTTCTTGCCGCAAGTAAGAGAAGCGCAGGCAAAACATACGGTGAAACAGTTGAAGGCAGATGGCATATGACTGCTCCGCTTCCTGAGAAGTACAAGGATATGGTTATCGTTGACGCTGAAAATGTTGAAGAGGTTGCATCACAGGTTGATTTCTGTTTCTGCGCAGTTAATATGAAGAAGGATGAAATCCGTGATCTCGAAGACAGATATGCAAAGGCAGAGTGTCCTATCGTATCAAACAACAGTGCTCATCGTTTTACAGATGATGTTCCTATGGTTATTCCTGAAATTAACGCCGATCACATTAAGATTATTGACGCTCAGAGAAAGCGTCTCGGCACAAAAAGAGGCTTTGTTGCAGTTAAGTCCAATTGCTCGCTTCAGAGTTATGTTCCTGCAATTCATCCTTTAAAGGCACTCGGCGTTGACAAGGTTCTTGCCTGCACATATCAGGCAATTTCAGGCGCAGGCAAAACATTTAAGACATGGCCTGAAATGGTAGATAATGTTATTCCTTACATCGGCGGTGAGGAAGAGAAGTCAGAGCAGGAGCCGCTTAAAATCTGGGGTAAGATTGAAGACGACAGGATTGTTAAAACCGATGATATTTCAATCACATCACAGTGCATCCGTGTTCCCGTATCTGACGGTCACACAGCAGCTGTATTTATGTCATTTAAGGACGGCGTAAAGAAACCTACTGTCGAAGAAATTATTGACATTTGGTCAAACTACAGCGGCAGAGCACAGGAGCTCGATCTTCCGAGTGCGCCAAAGCATTTTCTCCACTACTTCACAGAACCCGACCGTCCGCAGATTAAATCTGAAAGAAATCTTGAAAACGGTATGGCAGTATCGGTTGGCAGATTAAGACCTGATACTCAATATGATTACAAGTTCGTTTGTATGTCACACAACACATTAAGAGGCGCAGCAGGCGGTGCAGTTCTTCTTGCAGAGCTCCTTTGTGCTGAGGGCTACATGGACTGATTACTTACGGAGGTAAATTATGTCTAACCACATTTTTACAGGCTCAGGTGTTGCACTTATCACTCCTATGAAGTCTGACGGAAGCGTAAACTACGATGTTCTCGGCGATCTCGTAGAATTTCATGTTCAAAACGGTACCGATGCAATTATTGTATGCGGTACAACAGGTGAGGCTGCAACTCTTTCGGAAAAAGAGCATTGCGAAACAATTTCTTTCGTTGCAGAAAAGACAAACGGCAGAATTCCTGTTATTGCAGGTACAGGCAGTAACGATACCTCAACAGCCGTTATGCTCTCAAAATCTGCCGCAAGCACAGGCGTTGACGCACTTCTCTGCGTAACTCCTTACTACAATAAAACATCCCAGCAGGGTCTTGTAAGACACTTCAACGTTGTTGCAGATTCGGTTGATATTCCGATTATTCTTTACAATGTTCCTTCAAGAACCGGCTGTAACATCAAGCCAAAGACTTATCAGGAGCTTTGCAAGCATCCTAACATCGTTGCCGCAAAAGAGGCAAGCGGCGACATCTCTCAGGTTGCTCTCATCCGTTCACTTTGCGGTGACAATCTTGACATCTACTCAGGTAACGATGACCAGACTGTTCCTTTCATGTCACTCGGTGCTCTCGGTGTTATCTCTGTATTTGCAAACATCTGCCCAAAAGAAATGCATGACATCTGTCAGCTTTGTCTTGACAATGACTTTGCAGAGGCACAGAAGCTTAACTTCCACTATCTTGAGCTTATGCATATACTCTTCAGCGATGTTAACCCGATCCCCGTAAAGACTGCCATGAACCTCTTCGGCTATGAAGCAGGTGAATGCAGACTTCCGCTCGTACCCATGAGCGTTCAGGGTTACCATGACCTCAAGGATTGCATGGAGAAGTATGACCTTTTAAGCAAGAAGGTTAAATAATCAACCTTTGATTCGTTTAAAATTCAAGAAGTTTAAAGGGGAATAAAAATGGTAAATACAGCAATAGTCGGTTGTAACGGTAAAATGGGCTGCTTTGTGGCACAGGCTGTTCAGAGCCGTGAGGATTGCAATGTTTTGTTCGGTGTTGACGCATTCGGTGAAAGTAATTATGATTTTGATGTTTTCAAGACTTTTGACGAGGCAACCGAAACACCTGATGTAATCATTGATTTTTCAAATCCTGCAGCTCTTGACGGTATGCTTTCGTATGCAGTTGATAACAAAGTACCTTGTGTTATCTGCACAACAGGCTTTTCTAAAGATCAGATTGCAAAAATCGAAGATGCGGCAAAGACAATTCCTGTTTTCTATTCAGGCAATATGTCACTCGGCATCAATCTTCTTATTGAGCTTTCAAAAGAGGCTGCAAAAATTCTCGGAAACCAGTTCGATATTGAAATCGTTGAAAAGCATCATAATCTCAAGCTTGACGCTCCGAGCGGAACAGCTCTTATGATTGCAGACGGAATTTCGGAACAGCTTGACGAAGATCCGCAGTATGTCTATGACAGACACAGCTACCGCAGAAAGCGTTCAAAGAACGAAATCGGTATTCATTCCGTAAGAGGCGGCACAATTGTAGGCGAACACGAAGTTATCTTTGCAGGTCACGATGAGGTTGTAACAATCTCTCATCAGGCTCAGTCAAAAGAAGTTTTCGCTGTCGGTGCTGTTAATGCGGCAGTATTTCTTAAAGATCAGAAAGCAGGTATGTACAACATGGGCAACCTTCTTTCTGAAAAAATGAACTGAAAAAAACACCTTTAAGCACGGCATAAAAGCCGTGCTTTCTTTTATGTCCAAACTTTGACTACTTTCATAATATGTAGTGTGATATATTGTTTTGAGATGTCACAAAGATTTAACAAAGGGTGGAAGTTATGGAAAATAATTTAATAATATTCGGCTCGGTAACTCTTGCCATGAAGAGCCGTAACCTACTTTTAAAAAACAATATTAAATCAGGGCTTGTAAGAACTCCTATACACCTCAATCGAAAATCATGCGGATACAGCCTTTATGTCCCGGGAAATTTTGAAAGGGCATTGGAAATTATCAGGAGTAACGGTATTGCTGTCAAAGGAACAGCCGCTGTTGATACCTTATGATATATTTTGACAACGGTGCAACCACCTTTCCGAAACCCTTATCCGTAAGAAAGGCGATTAACGAAGCTATGTCCGACTACGGAGCAAATCCGGGAAGAAGCGGTCACAAAATGTCGGTAAAATCATCTGAAATAATGTATTCCTGCCGAGATAATGCCGCAAAACTTTTTGGCTCGGAAAATCCCGAAAATATAATATTCACGCTTAACTGCACAACGGCTTTGAACACAGTTATTAAAGGCATATTAAAACAGGGCGACCATGCCGTAATCTCATCACTTGAGCACAATGCTGTCGTCAGACCGCTTGAAACACTCAAGAAAAATAAGATTGAATACTCTGTTGCCGAATGTGTCCCTTATGATGATGAACAAACAATCGAGAATTTCAGGAAACAATTCAAATCTAACACAAAACTTGTAATCTGTACCCATGCTTCAAATGTATTCGGCATCAAACTTCCGATAGAAAGAATAGGCGCTCTTTGCAGATTAAACGGCATCCTTTTTTGTGTAGATGCCGCACAAAGTGCAGGAACAGCAGATATCAACCTTTCTGACAGTTGCATTGATTTTCTCTGCACCGCAGGTCACAAAGGACTTTACGGACCGATGGGAACAGGCTTGCTTATTATAAACAGCGAAACAACTCCGGACAGTCTTATTCAGGGAGGAACGGGAAGTGATTCCGCAAACCTCAATCAGCCTGAAATTCTCCCCGATAAGTACGAAAGCGGAACGCCGAATCTTCCGGGAATAGCAGGGCTTAATGCAGGAATAAAGTTTGTCCTGAACAAAAAAACAGACAGAATATATAATTCCGAGTTAGGTCTTGCACGAATGCTCTACAAAAGGCTTGAAAAAGCGGAAAATGTAATATTATACACCAAAATGCCTGAGAAAAATCACAGCGTTCCTGTAATTTCCTTTAATATTAAAAATACCGAAAGCGAAACGGTTGCAAAAATTCTTAATGACAGCTACAACATTGCCGTAAGAGCAGGACTCCATTGTGCGCCCCTTGCACACAAAAGCTTCGGCACTCAGGATACAGGAACCGTAAGAGCTGTTGTATCGGCATTTACAACAAAAAATGATGTTGTATATTTTGCAAATGCCGTAAGTCGTATTTCTAAGAACAACAAACAGAAAAAAACAATTTAAAAAGGTTGCAATTAATAACAAAAGTATGTTAGAATAATAACGAGGAATTTAAAAATAAAGGAAGGGGAAAGCAGATTGGAAATATTTAACAGCATTCTTTCCATTATCAAGACTATACAGCTAAGAGATATTGTCGATATTCTTGCAATTGCACTGTTGATTTTCGGACTGTTCAAGCTTATTCAGGAAACAAGAGCAGTTCAGCTTCTCAAAGGTGTAATTATGCTCCTGATAGTGTATTTTCTTTCGTCTCTGTTTGGTCTTGTTATGCTTTCATCCCTGTTGCGAACATTTTTCGAGGCAGCAGTTGTTGTTATTGCTATCATCTTTCAGCCGGAAATCAGAAAGGCTCTTGAACAGATGGGACGCAACAACACCTATAAAAAATATATAAAAATATTTACTAAGCACCACAAAGGTGATGAATGGAAAAAGGCTGTAGAAAAGTCAATCGTAGATGCGGCTGACACAGCAGTTCTTTTCTCTCGTTCAAAAACAGGTGCTTTGCTTGTGTTTGAAAGAGAAACCATGCTTTCCGATATAGCCGCTACAGGTACAATTATTGATGCCGAAACATCAGTAGCTCTGTTCGGCAATATATTTTTTAACAAAGCACCATTGCATGACGGTGCAAGCATTATCCGTGACGGAAAACTTTTTGCAGCAGGATGTATTTTACCGCTCACATCAAATCCTAATGTAGATATCAATCTCGGTACACGACACAGAGCAGGACTCGGTATCAGTGAACAAAGCGACGCTGTTGTCCTTATAGTAAGTGAAGAAACAGGTGTAATTTCTCTTGCGGTAAACGGTATTTTGCTCCGTGAGTTTACAAGAGAAGAACTAATCAAAAAGCTTGAACAGTTTCTCATCTATGATCGTGGCTATGACGATGATGAACCGCCCAAAAAGTTTTTTCAGAAGAACCCGAAAAGTTCAAAAAGAGAGAAGGCTGAAAAATGAAAAAGAAAAAACTCTCTCTCAACAAACTGTTTCAGAATAACAAATTTCTGATTATACTCGCCCTTGTAATCTCAACAATAACATGGGTTTATATGAGTATGGGTACAACAAATGATACAACCGTAACAATAAGCAATATTCCCATTCAGATTGAATTGCCTGATCAGCTTGATAACAACGGGTTGCAGGTATTCCGTGATGCGGAGCAGACTGCCACGGTAACCGTAACAGGCAGCAGAGCCGTTCTCGGTTCTATCGGAACGAAGGATATTACTGTCACGGGTGCTACAAACGGAATTGACTCGGCAGGAACTTATCAGCTTTCGCTTTCAGCAGTAAAAGCCAACCCGAGTGCCAACTTTCAGATTATCTCAACCGTTACGCCTTCAAATGTCAATGTAATTGTTGATTATCAGCGTGAAACAAGTTTCCCGATTCAGGAAAATGTTGTTTACAAGGTTGCCGACGGGTACTATGCGTCAACTTCTCTTGCATCAAAGAATATCACAATCTCAGGTCCTCAAACAGAGATTGCCAAAATTGCAAAGGTTTCGGCATCAGCCGAACTTGACAGTATACTAAATGAGCCTACCTCAACGACTGCAAATATTGTGCTTTATGATAAAGCAGGAAATAAAATCTCTACCGAGCTTCTTACAATGGAGTTTACGGATGTTGAGGCTACAATTTCCGTTCTCCCCGAAAAGACGGTAAATGTAATTCCTGAGTTTATTAACAAACCCAAAGGTCTTGATTTAAACGATGATATGCTTACGGTTGAGCCTTCAAAGATTCTGCTTGCAGGTCCAAAAGAAGTGCTTGACAATACTGACAGCGTAAAGCTTGAGTCAATCGATTTTGCAACACTTTCAAACAAACGTTATGAGTACGATACGCAGGGAATAAACATCCCGAGTGACTGCAAAAATATCAGTAACTCAACCTCCGCAAAGCTTGTACTTGATCTCAGCGGTCTCTCCAAGAAAACCTTTACCGTAGATTCATTCAAAGTAAGCGGTCTTTCTTCAAAATACAAAGCCGATGTAACACAGACAAGTATGAATGTTACCGTAATTGGCAGTGAAAAGGAACTTAAAAGCCTTAAAAGCTCAGATATTGAAGGCGTAATTGACACCTCAGATCAGAGCGGAACAGTAGGCTCGGTTCAGATGCCTGTTACTTTCAAACTCAGCGGTACTGACACCTGTTGGGTAAGCGGAAGCTACAAGGCAAATATCACAATTAGCGAAAAATAACCCATAAAAACCGCAGGCATTTTGATGTCTGCGGTTTAGTTTATTTGTATTAAATTACATTCTGATTCGATTTGAACTGCCTCGCCTTACAAAAGCTTTGTTCATATCGTCAGTATTGTGATATCTCACACTCTGTACAAGACCAAGACTAATGAGCGTACTCAAAGCCGAAGTACCTCCCGAACTGAACAAGGGAAGGGTTATTCCGACTACGGGAAGAAATCCAAGCACCATTCCTATATTTACAATTGTTTGCGACGCTATCATTGAAAACACACCGTAGCAGATATACTTGCCTTCAAATTCACTTGAATTTTTTGCATTCAAAATCACTTTTAATATAATAAAAAACAAAATCAGCAAAAGCGCCATGCATCCGACAAATCCGAGTTCCTCTCCTGCAACGGTAAAGATAAAATCGTTTTCCTGTTCGGGGACGATTGAATGTTCAACACGCTGTCCGTTAAAAAGTCCGCTTCCGAAAGCTTCGCCGCTTGCAATTGAAACCTTACCCTGATACTGTTGCCAACCGTAATTTGTCAGTGCATTCCCGTCAAGGTCAAACAAAGCAAGAACCCTGTTGCGATGTTCTTCATTCATAAACAGATTCCATATAATCGGAATTGCACACACAAGCAATCCTCCGAAAATGACAAAATATCTCAGTTGAACACCTGCCGCAAATGTCATAACCAAAAACATAAGCGCAAATATAAGAACTGTACCGTCATCACCCTGAATATGAATAATTGCCATTGGTATCATTGCATGAAGTGCAAGGAAAAGTACTCCCGAAAACTTTTCAATCATTTTCTTTTCTCTCAGCCACGACAAATGCTTTGAAAAAGTTATGATAAAACAGATTTTTATAAACTCAGACGGCTGAATTGAAAATCCGCCCGGAAGATTAATCCATGCCGTATCATCTGTTCCGCTAACCTGAACTCCGAACACAAACACAAGTCCGGCAAGAACAATTCCAACTATTGCGGCAATATACCATTTTCGTATAAGAAATCTGTAATCGGCAATTGATATAAAGACCGATGCCGCAAGACCGACAGACACAGCGATAATCTGAGTTCTTAGATAACTGTATTCGCCCGACCGTTGCATACTCGCAATCAAAAGAAAACTGTAAGCAACAGCGGTCAAGGTCAACAGCCACAACACTGCGTCACACTGTCTGAAATATTCATAAATATTTGTAATAACTTTTTTCACCCAAAACAACCTTTGAAATTAATTTTACCCTATAATTATATTAAATTACGCTCTCAATATCAAGTATAATTTCAATACAGAATAATACAAGTTTCGCATTTTGTTATAATAATAAAAACATGAATTTGATTCGGAGGTATATTATGTTATCTGATATCGAAATTGCTCAGAGTGCAGAATTAAAGCCTATTGCAGAAATTGCAAATCAGCTTGGGATTTCTGCTGATGAGCTTGAGTTTTACGGAAAGTACAAAGCAAAACTTTCTGATGAACTTGCAGACCGTGTAAAAGACAATCCTGACGGAAAGCTCATCCTCGTAACAGCAATCAACCCAACACCGGCAGGCGAGGGCAAAACCACCACTTCTGCAGGTCTTGGTCAGGCAATGGCTAAAATCGGTAAAAAGGCAATCATCGCACTCCGTGAACCGTCGCTTGGTCCTGTATTCGGAATTAAGGGCGGTGCCGCAGGCGGCGGTTATGCACAGGTTCTTCCGATGGAGGACATTAACCTTCATTTCACTGGTGATATGCACGCAATTACAGCAGCCAACAACCTTTGTTGCGCAATGCTTGACAACCACATTCAGCAGGGCAACACACTCGGCATTGATCCGAGAAGAATTCTCTTCAAGCGTTGTCTTGATATGAATGACCGTGCATTAAGAAATATCACAATCGGTCTTGGCGGTAAGGTGAACGGTGTTCCGAGGGAAGATCACTTCATCATTACAGTTGCATCGGAAGTTATGGCAATTCTCTGTCTTGCAAATGATATCTCCGACCTTAAAGAAAGACTCGGCAACATTCTTGTTGCATACACATACAGCGGTGAACCCGTTTATGCCAAAGATTTGAAAGCAGAGGGAGCAATGACTGCACTTCTCAAGGATGCAATCAAACCTAACCTTGTTCAGACGCTCGAGGGTACTCCTGCAATTATGCACGGCGGACCTTTTGCAAATATCGCTCACGGCTGTAACAGCATAAGAGCAACAAAGCTTGCATTAAAGCTTGCCGATTACTGCATTACAGAAGCTGGTTTCGGCTCGGATCTCGGTGCTGAGAAGTTTCTTGACATCAAGTGCAGATATGCCGGCATTGCTCCGTCGGCAATTGTAATCGTGGCAACATGCCGTGCATTAAAATACAACGGCGGCGTTCCAAAGTCAGAGGTTTCAAATGAAAACATTGAGGCTCTCAAAAAAGGTATTGTAAACCTCGGTGTTCACATTGACAATATGAGAAAGTACAATGTTCCCGTAGTTGTAGCGATTAATCAGTTCGGTACAGATACAGATGAAGAACTCAAATACATTGAAGAATATTGCATTTCAAAGGGTGCAGACTTTGCCCTTTCAAATGTATTCGGGAAAGGCGGAGAAGGCGGCGTAGAGCTTGCAAATAAGGTAGTAGAGGCTTGTGAAAAGCCGTCTGCATTTAAACCGCTCTATTCACTCGACCTCACTCTCAAGGAAAAAGTTGAAAAGATTGCAAAGGAAATCTACGGTGCGTCAAAGGTAAACTACACAACAGCCGCAGAAAAAGCAATCAAGGAAGTTGTGGCACTCGGCGGAGACAAACTTCCCATATGTGTGGCAAAAACACAGTATTCGCTTTCAGATGATCCTACAAAGCTCGGTGCTCCAAAGGATTTTGAAATCACAGTAAGAGATGTAACAATTTCAAACGGTGCAGGTTTTGCAGTAATTTATACAGGCAATATTATGACAATGCCGGGACTCCCGAAAGTTCCTGCCGCAGAAAAAATTAATATTGATGAAAACGGCAAAATCAGCGGACTTTTCTGATATGGTTAAATTGATTTCTCACAGCGCCGATGAAACTGAGCAAATCGGCGAAAAAATTGCAAAAAAGCTCCACGGCACAGAGGTAATAGCCCTTTTCGGCGGACTCGGTATGGGTAAAACCGCCTTTACAAGAGGACTGGCAAGAGCCCTCGGTGTTGATGACGGTGTGTCAAGCCCTACTTTCGCCCTTGTAAACGAATACAGCGGAAAGTACAATATCTATCATTTTGATATGTACAGAGTTAATTCATGGGATGATTTGTACTCAACGGGATTTTTTGACTACATTGACAACGGCATTCTCGTAATTGAGTGGAGTGAAAATATAGAAGGCGCACTTCCCGAAAATGCAATCAGAATAACGATTGAAAAAGGGGAGAGCGATGACGAAAGAATCTTTGAAATTGAAGGTGTTGAAATTTGAAAATTCTGTCTGTTGACACATCTGCAACAGCCGCATCTGTTGCACTTTCAGAAGAGGGCAAGCTGATCGGTGAAACTTTCATAAACACAAGCCTTACCCACAGTCAGACGCTCATCCCTATGGTTGAACAGCTTTTGAACAATACAAAAACGGAAATATCAGATATTGACGCAATTGCTGTCAACGCAGGACCGGGTTCATTCACGGGAGTAAGAATCGGTGTTGCGGCAGTAAAAGGTCTTGCTTTTGCAAATAATATACCGTGTGTTTCGGTTTCAACACTTGAGAGTATGGCTTATAATTTCCTTTCAACCGACTGCATTGTATGTGCCGTAATGGACGCACGCTGTTCACAGGTATACAATGCACTGTTTGAAATTAAAAACGGAGTTGTTACCCGACTTTGTGATGACAGAGCATTATCGCTTGATGACTTAAAAAACGAACTGCTGTCTATTGACGGAAGAATCATCATAGCAGGTGACGGTACCGATATTACCTGTAAATACATCGGTAATGAAATTATAAATGCAGAGTCTGCTCCCGTAAATCTTAAATATCAGAGAGCGTCTTCAACTGCACTTGTAGCATTTAAAATGATTAATAACGCAAAAACCGTTTCGGCACAAGAGCTTATGCCGGTATATCTCCGCTTGCCTCAGGCACAGCGTGAGCTTAATAAAAAACTTGGAGGTAGAACAAAATGATAGCACTCGGATGCGACCACGGCGGATATAACCTTATCTGCGCAATCAAAAAATATCTGGATGAAAAAGGACTTGAATACAAAGAGTACGGCACTTTCAGCGAAGAAAGCGTTGATTATCCGGTTTACGCCTACAAGGTAGCAACTGCAATCACCTCGGGCGAATGCTCAACAGGCATTCTCTGTTGCGGTACAGGCATCGGTATCTCAATTGCCGCAAACAAGGTAAAGGGAATCAGAGCCGCAGTTGTTTCAAACGAATTTTGTGCTGAAATGACTCGCAGACACAATAACGCAAATATTCTTTGTATGGGCGGCAGAGTTACAAGCGAAGAAGATGCTGTTAAATTTGCTGACATCTTCCTTAACACACCTTATGAAGGCGGCAGACACGAAAACCGTGTGTCAATGATTACAGACATTGAAAACGGTACTTTTAAAGCATAAACAAATTAAAAATAAGATTAAAACGCTCTTTTTATTAAGAGCGTTTTTCTTTTTGAAACTTAGATTTTTTATTTGTAATATTTTGTAATTGTTATTTCTGATACAGAACCATTTTATAAATATTAATTCTATTCAGGAAATTAAGAAAAATTATTCTTTCTCAGTCGGAATTATGCGTTGTGCTAATTGTATAATATTATTAAAAGCATACCTATTTATAAGTGTATTATAACTACTATATTTCAATTTGTAACCAAATTTACGAAAAAATTTCAAATTTTTAAATTTATTTACAAAAAACCCTTGTTTTTTTTCCTTTTTAGTATTATAATAACATCACAATGTTTTTAAAGAATTTTAAAAAAGAATTAAAACGATTTGGGAGAGAGTAAAAATGAGATTAAGAAAACAGGAACTTGGAGACAGAAACCTCGTAGGAAGCAGGGTTGAGGCTGTAAGAAAGCAGAAAGGTATGAAGCAAAAGGAGCTTCTTGCCCAATTACAGGTTAACGGCGTCGATATGAATGCATCAGGACTTTCAAAGCTTGAAGGTCAGATTCGTTTCGTAACAGATGTTGAGCTTGTTGCACTTGCCGATATTCTTGAAGTGTCTGTTGACTACCTTCTCGGAAGAGAAAACTGATTTTTTAACCGAATCTTTAAATTGCACCGTAGATTTTTTCTGCGGTGCTTTTATTTTTTGCTGATAAATGTTGACAAGCGAGTATTTTAATTATATAATCATAACAGCGTTACATAACAATGTTATGAATTAGAGGTGACTACTGTGACTGAAAACAAGGCAGCTTACACAATTTCATTCGAACGCCAAAACTTTTTGAAAGTTTGTACAGGTCGGTAGGTTGGGAGTCGCCTTGCATTGACCAAATCGAAACCGCCTTAAATAATTCATATGCAAAATTTGTTGCATATGACGGTGACAAACCTGTCGGAATGGTTAGAATTATCGGCGACGGCGGTATGTCATTCTATATAAAAGACTATGCCGTTATTCCAGAATATCAGAGTAAGGGTGTAGGAAAAGCGTTAATGCAATTTCTTGAAGATTACATACGCAATTCTATGCCTAAAAATTGGGCAGTAAGCCTTGAACTTATCAGTTCTAAAGAAGCTGTTGCTTTTTATGAAAAATTTGGATTTGAACAAAGACCGTGCGACTGGGATGGTCCGGGAATGTTCAAAATGTTAAGATAAACTAAGGAGTGTTTCATTTGGCAAAGCAAATTGAGGGCGTTTACGAAAACATAATAGCCTGTGCCACAAAAGAATTTCTGAACAAAGGCTATGCCGATGCCTCACTGCGAACAATTGCTACTGAAGCACACACAACAACAGGTTCAATCTATACCAGATTTGGCGACAAAGAGGGACTTTTTGAGGCAATTGTAGGGAAGCACTACGATAAAATTATCGAGATGTACAAAGCCGCACAAGATGAATTTGCAAGTCTTCCTGAAGAATCACAACCTGACAATATGGCGAGCATATCAGGTAATTGTATGTATGACGGACTTTTGTATTGTTATGATAATCTTGATGTTTTTAAGCTGATTTTATTAAAATCAGAGGGCACAAAGTTTTCTCATATGATAGATGAAATGGTTGAAATCGAGGCTGAGGCTACTCATAAATATTTGAATGTGCTTAAAAGGCTCGGAAAACCGTCACCAAAAATTGATACTAAACTTGAGCATATGATTATTACGGGTATGTTCAATACCTATTTTGAACTTATAATCCACGAAATGCCGATTGAAGACGCAAAACTTTATCTCAAAGAAATGCGTGAATTCTATACGGCAGGTTGGATGAAAATAATGGGGCAGGGTTAAGCTCTATTATTTTTGATTAACGGTTAGCAATAGCTAACCTGAATTTGAATGATAATCGAAAACGACTGCAGCGTTTTCGTATCAGATATACAAATTATACACTTGGAGGAGATCTATTCTTGAAAAAGCAATCGAATTTATCAAGACTTATGTCCTACGCAGGAAATCACAAATACTTTACTTATGCTTCCTGGATTCTCTCAGGAATCAGTGCTGTGTTTGCACTTGTTCCTTTCTATTATCTTTGGAAGATTATCAAAGAAGTACTTGAAGTAATGCCTGACTTTTCAAAGGCAACAAGTCTTGTACACAACGGATGGATGGCAGTAATATTTGCCGCTGCCGCATTTTTAATCTATGTTGCAGGACTTTTATGTTCGCACAAAGCAGCTTTTCGGGTTCAGACAAATCTGCGAAAAGATATGATGCACCACATCATTAAGTTACCCCTCGGAACTCTTGAAGCTCTCGGAAGCGGTAAAGTACGAAAAACGGTCAACGAATGTTCAGAATCAACTGAAACATACCTTGCTCATCAGCTGCCCGATATGGTAACCGCATACATAACACCTATCGGACTTCTGTTTATGCTGTTTTTCTTTGATTGGAGATTCGGTCTTTTCTGCTTAATTCCTATTTTGCTGAGTTTTGTTATTATGTTCACACAGATGACAGGACCTACACTTAAAACTAAAATGGAAGAATATCAGAATGCTCTTGAAGATATGTCAAATGAAGCTGTTGAGTATGTAAGAGGTATTCCTGTCGTAAAGACATTCGGTCAGTCTGTTTTTTCATTTCACCGTTTCAAAAAGTCTATTGACAACTACAGCACATGGGCAATTTCTTATACCGAGAGTATGAGAAAGCCAATGTGTATTCTTACAATGCTTATTAACGGAATTTTTGCATTTATCCTTGTTGCAGGTATGTGGTTTACTTCAGGCGGAGTAACAACCGATTTAATTCTCAGCATCTTGTTCTATATTATCATAACTCCTGTATTAACCGTTACAATGACAAAAATAATGTTCCAGAGTGAGAACACAATGCTTGTTACAGACGCACTCAAGAGAATTGACTCAATCCTTAATCTTGAACCGCTTGAAAGCACAGATGTAAAAACACCTAAAGATAATTCCGTTGTTCTAAAATCGGTTTCTTACAGCTACGATAAGGGAAATAAAACAAAAAAAGCAATTGACAATATATCGCTTTCAATTAAGCCAAATGAAACAGTTGCATTTGTCGGACAGTCCGGCGGCGGTAAAACCACGCTTGCAAACCTCATAAGCAGATTTTTTGATGCAGATGAGGGAGAGGTGTTTATCGGCGGTGTAAATGTCCAGAACATTGACAAAACCGTTTTGATGAATACAGTATCATTTGTTTTCCAGAACAGCCGATTAATAAAAGGCACAATTCTTGATAATGTCAAAATGGCAAGACCTGACGCTACAAATGAAGAAGTACTTCAAGCTATTCACAAAGCACAATGTGATGACATAATTAAGAAATTCCCCGAAGGTATCAACACAGTAATCGGAACACACGGCACATACCTTTCAGGCGGTGAACAACAGAGAATCAGCATTGCAAGAGCTATTCTCAAAAATGCTCCTATTCTTATTCTTGATGAAGCTACCGCTTTTGCAGACCCCGATAACGAAGCTAAAGTTCAGCAGGCAATCAATGAACTTGCAAAGGATAAAACAGTTATTATGATTGCACACAGACTTTCCACCATTGCAAATGCCGATAAAATCTATCTTCTTGAAAACGGCAAGATTGCCGAATCAGGTACAAATGACGAACTCGTTGCAAAAGGCGGCATATATGCAAAAATGATGAAAAACTATGTTTTATCAGTAAACTGGAAAATTTCAAAGGAGGGTAAATGATGATTAAAAAACTTCAGCATAAATTTGCTCTTTCGGAAAGAGGCGCAAAAGACCTTATTCAAGGTATAATCGCCTGTGCTGTACAGAACATTTCATTTATGTTTCCTGTAGGTTTACTTTACTTTTTCGTAAATGATTTGCTAAACGGCGGCATAAAACCCGAAAAAATATGGTTCTACATTGTGGGATGTATCATAGCACTTGCTCTGATTTTTGCAGTAACATATTGGCAGTACAATTCAACCTTTCTTGCAACATATGTAGAAACAGGCACAAGAAGAATTACGCTTGCTGAAAAGTTAAGGAAAATCCCTCTGTCATTCTTTGGCAAAAAAGACCTTGCCGACCTCACAAGCACAATTATGGCAGACTGTACATACCTTGAAACAGCATTTTCTCATTTCATCCCGCCGTTTATCGGAGCTATGATTTCAACCGTAGTAATCGCAATCAGCCTTTTCTTTTTTGATTGGAGAATGGCAATTGCTTCTCTTTGGGTTCTTCCGGTTGCATTTGCGATAATCGGCTTGTCATCAAAAGTTCAGAAGAGTTTAAACCGCAAGTCAATGGATGCTAAAATGGTTTGTGCAGACGGAATTCAGGAATGTATCGAAACAATTCAGGACTTAAAGGCAAATAACGCCGAACAGTCATATATGGCAGGCCTTGACACAAAGATAGACAATGTAGAAAAACGCTCAATAATCAACGAATTCGGCACATCAACATTTGTTGTATCCGCAGGACTTGTCCTCAAACTCGGCATTGCCACAACAGCACTTGTCGGCTCAATTTTGCTCGTAAACGGACAGCTTGATGTACTTACATTCTTTATGTTTTTGCTTGTTGTATCAAGACTCTATGATCCAATGCAGTCTGCTTTACAGAACCTTGCCGCAATCATCAGCACAAACACGAATGTTGCGAGAATGAACGAAATTCTTGATCATGACGTTCAGACAGGCAACACAAGGCTTACAAATAAAGGCTATGATGTTAAATTTAAGAATGTAGAATTCTCATACAACAACAAAGATAATGTTCTCAAGGATGTTTCGTTCACAGCTAAGCAAGGCGAAGTTACCGCACTTATCGGCCCATCAGGCGGCGGTAAAACTACCGTATCAAGACTTGCCGCAAGATTCTGGGATATTAACAAGGGCAAAATCACCGTGGGCGGTATGGATATTTCCAAGATTGAACCCGAAACTTTGTTATCACTTTATTCAATCGTTTTCCAAGATGTAACCCTCTTCAACAATACGATTATGGAAAACATCAGACTCGGCAAAAAGGACGCTACAGATGAGGAAGTTCTCCTTGCCGCAAAACTTGCAAACTGCGATGAATTTGTTTCTAAACTTCCCAACGGTTATAATACCGACATTGGTGAAAACGGCTGTCAGCTCTCAGGCGGTGAAAGACAGCGTGTTTCAATTGCACGAGCATTTCTTAAAGACGCTCCGATTATCCTCCTTGATGAAGCTACAGCATCACTTGATGTAGAAAACGAAACTCTTATTCAAACAGCTCTTTCAAAACTTATCAAAAATAAGACCGTAATTGTAATTGCTCACAGAATGAGAACAGTTGCAGGTGCAGACAAAATTGTAGTTTTGTCAGACGGTGTTGTTGCAGAAGAAGGTACAGCAGAAAGCCTTAAAAAATTGAACGGAATATTTGTTCATATGATGAACTTACAGTCCGAAAGCAGTAATTGGAAACTCAATTAAATATAACCACTAAACGCAAAAGGAACAACTATAACGTTTGTTCCTTTTCTGCGTTGACATATTAAAAACAATACTGTAATATTATTTTATAGGATAACGGAGGGATGAATGTGATTGACCTCAACAACATTGAAAAATACAGAGAAAACAATCGAATAGAGGCCAAAAAGGCAACAGGCGGATTACCTAAAAGCTTGTGGGAAACATATTCATCCTTTGCAAATACACTCGGAGGAATTATACTTTTAGGTGTAGAAGAATACAGGGACAAATCACTTCATCCGGTAAATCTTCCCGATCCGGATGAACTTATTGAGGAATTTTGGGAGATAGCAAACGATATTCAAAAAGTAAGCACAAACATTCTTTCATATGATGATGTTTATGTGCAAAAAATTGAAGAAAAGCATATTATCGTTATTACAGTGCCAAAAGCAAAAAGATTTGACCGTCCCGTGTATCTTGACGGCAGCATTCATAATTCATACAGAAGAAACGGCGAGGGTGACTACCGTTGCACACTCGACCAAATTAACGCTATGGTGCGTGATTCCGAGATTAAAACACAGGATATGAATATCATCGAATGCATGACTGCTTCCGTATTTAATACCGATTCACTCCATAGCTACCGAATAAAAATGTCAACTGTTAAGCCAAACAATCGGCTTCAAAATTTGTCGGATAAAGATTTCTTGCAGGCAATAGGAGCAATCGGAGTAGGGGAAGACCTTTTGTTTCACCCTACAGCCGCAGGACTTCTTATGTTCGGTAGGTCAGAATTCATCAAAAAAGAATACCCGTCCTATTGTCTTGAATATAAGGAAACAACACAAGATGATAAACACACAATTATTTCATCAAATTTAAATTCTGACTGTGAAAACCTTTATGATTTCTTTATAAAGGTCTTTGAAAAAATTTCATCTGATATAAAACTGACAGCAAACATAAAATCAGACATTACACCGATTACAACTGCCTTACAGGAAGCTCTTACAAACTGCCTTATAAATGCCGACTATTATGGTTCAAACGGTGTTGTTATTATGAAAGATGATGAAAGCATTACAATATCCAATCCGGGCGGATTTAGAGTTGAACTCGACGCCGCAAGAGCGGGCGGTATATCCGACCCCAGAAACACGGCAATTATGCGCATGTTTAATTTGATAGGAATCGGCAGTAACGACGGATTCGGTATTTCTAATATTTTCTCCGTTTGGAAAAGTCACGAACTTGTTCTGCCGGTCATTGAAGAAAGTTTCAACCCCGAAAGCATCACCCTAAAGCTTTCGTTTGTTCCTGAAAGCAAATCAACTAAAACTCGAATTTTACAAAATCGTCCCGATATTGAAACAGACAGACAGGAAGCCGTAATTTCATACATTACTGACAACATTACGGTAACTTCAAAAGAAATTTCCGAACTTCTCGGAATAAGTCATAAAAAATCGAAGCAACTTCTTCACAAACTTATGGCAAAGGATTTTGTTATAATCAAAAACGGAAAATACACCCTAAAAGCATAAAAGGAACTTAATCAAATTTCGGAACATCAATCCGCATAAGCGTTGCTTATAATTGCTAGGTTGCTTATTTTTGCAAAAGAAAAACCGTCTGCTGTAAAAAAATTCAAAAGATAAATTTGCCTATATCTGCCTTTCATGTGCTGCAACAGGGCTGTTCATGACTCTGCTGTTACAAAGTTTTGCAAGACGATTCCACAGGTGCAGTTGTGCCGATTGATAATTTAAGTATGGTTGTTTCAATAATCTTTTCGTACATGATTTTCAAAAAAATGTCCTCAAAATTAAGCATAAGTATTCATATAATAATCGCAGACACTTATTTATGCTTTTACGGATTAAATTTAAAATTTACAAATTTGTGTAATTTTGCTTGACAATCACACAAAAAACAAGTACAATGAACAAGGTAAATCACCAATATTCGGAGACGTATCGAAGTGGTCATAACGGACATGACTCGAAATCATGATGCCCCCTGAGGGTCGTGGGTTCGAATCCCACCGTCTCCGCCACCGAAAAAGCCTGTAATCAAGCCGGTTATGGGCTTTTTCTTATACCTTTTTCTAATAGTAAGTGATCAAAGCAGACTTTTTTTTCTCTCGCGCTCAGTATAATTGCGTGTTCCCTTTATTTGGACATAGAAAGTCTGCTTGGGCCGCCTAGAAATGTCAGGGTCGGGAACAAACTCGAAAGTGCCATCGTGATTGGGTCACTTATCATCTGATGCAAAAGAAGTGTTGATTCTCCCATTTGAACGAAGAAATGTCTCCAAAACAAATACCGCCGAGTGGTCATCATCGGAACGCACTGAGTGGGGTTTGATATGTCTTTCAATATTTGCATTTGTCTGATCCAGCACTATCATCATTCATTTCTGTTCTTGCTTTCAACAAGTATGTTAAATGATCTGCTTCAGCAATTCCACCGCGCTCTCCTCGCTCGGATCATTCGTACCCAGTTCACCGCGAAAAGCACGGGCGAGAATGGATTTTTTCATCAGGTCGATTTGGTCAATGACTGCCTCGGCGGCTTCTTTAGCGGACTGCTCTCTGGCAAAAAAGCCGTCAAGAATGCGGACAATTTCTACCTGCTCGGCTATGTTCGGACGCGGAATTGTCATTGCTCGTAGTCCCTTAATTGGTACCGTCAACTGTGCAGTTCCGGTAGCTATTGATGAAACCTTGTCATACATTTCTGGCGTCTGCAATATATACCACAAAAACTGCGGACTCACATCAATCGGTCTAAGCAACGCCATATGACGTTGAAAGCAAAACGGCCTTTTGCTATTAACAACCACCGGTATTCCAAACGAGCCAACTAATGTGTACAGCACATCTCCTAGTTGAGGCTTTCGTGTATCGCTTAAGGTGTCATAGTATTCTTGCGGTACAAATCTTGTGTTTTCAAAAGTGAGATGCCCAGTATTTACATTCGAAATAACCAAAAAAGGAATACCTGATTCAGCCTTAGGTGGTGGCATATGATCTCCGTCAAAAATACTTGAACAAACCGAATCCAAAGTCCGTACTTCCCAACTCTCCATCCCCACACCGTGCTCTTTCCGCCATTTCGCAGTCAGTTCACCGGTGAAGGCTTTATGCAGAATAGCGGCTTTGCGGGTTTCAAAACTATCCACCACGGCCTGTGCCTTTTCCTTGGCCTCATCCAGTTTGGAAAACAGACTTTCAATGCGGTCAACAATGCGCTGCTGCTCGATAAAAGGAGGTAGTGGAAACAACAGCTCATTTAAATCGCTTTTGTTAAAACCGGCCTGTGCGCTCCTACCGTAGCCTGCTTTGATACAAAAATCTTGATAAAAGTGCGAATAATAGTATAGGTAAAGAAATTCATCATCAACAACTTCTGGATATAATATAATTACCTTTGCTAATGCCACATTGTATGCACCTTTGTGTGCTCTAAAAACTTTTCCTAAAGAACCACCGTAGCGAGCTAATAATATGTCTCCCTCATCCGTTGTTTTTGTCGCATATTTTTGGGGAATGTAAACTGGTACTGGATTCTCACCATAATCTCTTGTCTGATACAACTGGACATATCCTTCCTTTGGCTCTCGAATAAAAAAGGCTTTTTCGGGCTGTGCCCCACCTACAATATCCATTATGCTGTTATGTCTAGTCCAACACCAATTCTCCGGCAATTTATACGGCCACTCCCAATCCGGCACCAAGGCCGCCTGCAAACGCTCTTCGGGCGTGAGGGCAGCTTCTTTTTTTGCTCTTGCCATCACTTTTCCTCCGTCAGAGCACGAAGCTCACGCACAACACTTTTCAGCAGATCGACCGCTTCTTCCAGATTCGCAATCGCTTCCTCGCCGCTTGCTACAGGGTCAGGGAGATCGTCATAATCCACGATGGAGTCGTCACGAATCAAGCCAAGGTCAAGACTATCGTCCGGATTCTTAGCGATCTCCTCACGGGTGAATTTGCTCCAGCGCTCGCCCGTGCGCTTGGATGGGTCTTCGTATCCTGCCACGAATTCATAAAAGTCACTCTTGCGCAGCTGCCGGGTCTTACCAAAGCTGTCCATATTGGTGCGCATATCGTAGAATGCAACCTCGGTGGTGTTATCCTGCTCGGTTGTCCCGTGGGTAAAGAACAGCACATTGGTCTTGACGCCCTGCGCATAGAAAATGCCGGTAGGCAAGCGCAGAATGGTATGCAGATTGCAGAAATTCATCAGTTCCCGGCGCACACTGGCACCGTCACCGGCAGCAAACAACACATTATCCGGCAACACTACGGCACAACGGGCCTTGCCGTCCGTCTTCAGACTGCGATAGATCACCTGCAAGAAGTTCAGCTGCTTGTTGGAGGTCTGAAAAGAAATATCATCTCGGGTCGCACGCTCGCCGCCCTTTTTCGTGCCAAAGGGCGGATTGGTCAGAATGACATCAAAATCTTTCAATCCCTTGGCGCTTTGTGCGAGAGAATCCCCCAATGTGATATTGGCATTCATATTGTGCAGATAGGCATTCATCAATGCCAAGCGATGGGTCTCGTGTACCAGTTCCACACCGTTGAACGCTTTGTTCTGCTGGAAATCTGCCTGACGGTCAGTGAGTGCATATATATCGTTATGCGCATTGACATAGCGGTTGGCTGCAATCATAAAGCCAAAAGTACCGCAGGCCGGGTCAAAGCACTTGTCGCCCAGCTGGGGTTTGATGAGCTCCGTCATCACATCGATCAGCACACGAGGGGTGAAGTACTGACCGGCACCGGACTTCTTCTCATTGGCGTTTTTCTCCAAGAGTCCTTCATACAGGTCGCCCAGACCTTCCTCTTTGGCCTCATACCAGTCCAGCTTATCAATCTCCGTGATGATTTTTTCGAGGTTTTTCGGCTCCTCGATGCTGGAGGATGCGTTGGCATAAATCTGCGCCACGCGGCCAACGGATTCTTCTCCCAGCTTGCTAAGCAGCGTATAGTAGTGCTTTTTCAGGTCAATGCCGGAACGGCTGGTCAAAGAGCCCCAACGATATGCTTTGGGAATATCCTTATCTGCACCGGTCTCATCGGTCATTTTCAAAAACAGAATGTAGGTCAGCTCTGTCACATACTGGTGATAAGTAATACCGTCATCCCGCAGCACATTGCAGAGGTTCCAAAGTTTCTGTACAATATCTTGCGTACTCATTTAAGCTGCTCCTTCGTAAATATAAGTGTTGATCTCGCGTATGATCTCCGCAAGCTGCCCGACAAACTTCTTGTTAAAGCGTGCGAAACCGCCATCCATCTTGAACGCCGGTGCCTCAAAGGTCTCGGTATTGAGAATGCTCTCGTGGAGCATATATACCTTGATCTTTTCCAGCAGATCCAGCTGCATTTTGTTAAAGTGATGCGCCGAAATCAGTTTAGAAAAGGCCATTTTCACGCGGGCATCGTGGTTCACAAGCGGCGTCTTAAGTACAGCCCGACGAACAAAGGCGATAATGTCTGCCACGATCCGTTCATTGCTCACCGCGCTGGCCGCTTCATTCAAGCTGCTCTCGGTGAAATTCTCCTTATCCAGCTCCAGCTTTAACTCCCGAAGCTGCGCCCGGGTCATATCGCTGGGGCGTGTGCAGGCTATGCGGATCGCTTCGATACGGTCTTTGTTCTCATTGACATAGGCCACAAAAGAGTCCAGATAATCCTGCGGTTTTTCTGTGTCACCATAGCCGCGAGTCGTTTCCAAAAGAGTATCTTCCTTTTCGGAATAGTAATGTCCGCGCTTTTTACCCTTCAGGTTGTCAAACCAAAGCAGAAAATCCTTAACCTCCCGGCAGCGTTGCACAAAAGCTTCCTCTGTACAGCTTTTCAATTTCTTCGCATATTCCCGAATTGTTTTTTCGCCCAAGCGCTCGGAAACATCATACTTTTGCTCATCGGTCAGATTGTTGCTCTTACGCTGCAATCTTGCCAAAATGCGATCTTTGACAGGTTGCTTGCTGGCCTCACCCGGACGGAACAAATCCTCCAACAATTCAGCCATTGATTTGCTGACGGAGACTGACTTCATATTTGAAGTGTCGTCCAAGTCCTCGTACACGCGAACTGCATCGAAGATATTGAAGTGAGTCTTTCCGATTTCCGGGCAAAGGCGAGTAGCGCGTCCCAGCATCTGCTCAAAGAGGATCCGGCTGTTGATCTTGCGCATAAACACCAAATTACAAATGGCCGGCACATCGATTCCGGTAGTCAGCAGGTCGACTGTTACGGCAATGTTGGGGTACTGGTTGTTCTTGAACTGCTTGATCACCTGCAAAATCTTCTTTTTGTTGCCGCCGGCAGTTTTGCCCGTGATTTTCATAATGGCATCATTGGAAATGCCATAGGGCTTGTAAATTTCTCGGAGCGTATCCACAATACGGTCAGCGTGTGCATCATTCACCGCAAAAATCAGCGTCTTTTCTCCACTTTCCGGATTAAGATAGGTCGATACCTCTTCCAATACTTTGCGAGTATGATCCGGCAGAACAATTTTGCGGTTGAACTCCGACACATCGAAATCCATTTCATCGTCCAAAACTGCACCGTTCAAAAGTTCATTGGTGTTGGGGTCATATTGAGCCAAGGTTTCACCCTTCTTGAACTGTGCGTCATTTTCAATGAAATCCGTATTAATCAGATATGGAGGGTCGTGATCCACCAGCCAGCCATCGATAACCGCCTCACGGTAGCTGTAGGTATAGACCGGCTCCCCGAAAATCTCTGTCGTGTGCAGGGCGGGCGTAGCAGTCAAGGCAACTTTCACCGCATCGAAATACTCGATAACCTGCTTGTACTTGCTCATATAATCATCTTGATTATCGTAGAGGATTTCTTCTTCCGTCATTTCACGGTCAAGAATATAGCCTCGGTGGGCTTCGTCCACAATAATCAAATCAAATGCACCAGGCATCAAATCAGGTTCTTCTGCCAGAATCGTGCGTTTCAAAAGCCCCTGCACCGTTGAAATGCTGACCTTGGTTTCAAGATTGATGATGTTGTCATCGATCGCTTTGATCTCATATATTTTGTCCAGCGTCAGCAGTTCCTTCAGTTTGACATCTTTGAAGGTGTCCATTGCCTGCTCACCGAGGGACACTCGATCCACAAGGAAAAGAATACGACGAAAACGCTTGGATTCCAGCATCTTGTAGATAAGTCCCAGAACAGTACGGGTTTTGCCCGTTCCGGTGGCCATTGCAAGCAAGGCCGTTCTCTTGCCGTCAACGATTGCCTCTGTTGCCTTATCAATGGCCTTGATCTGGTAGTCGCGCAGATTCAACCCATTAGGATCTGTCATAAACGAATTATCTGCTGCAGCCAGCGCCTGATTGGCCGCCGCTGTATTCTGACCAAGTTTTTCCATCAGGTCACTTGGGCTAAACCAGTTCCGAATAGGATACGGTTGATTTTCCTGTTCCCGGACATCCAAAAACCAAATACCAGACTTCGTCCGCAGCTGCTCTAAATACGCCCTGCCATTTGAAGCAAAGAGGAAGGGGACCTGATAACCATTCCAGTTTCCAACCGTATGTGGAATATCCTCCGGCTTAATATGTGCAGCATAGTCCTTTACCTGCACATCGATGGTAGATGCCACATCTTCCGACATCTTTTTTGCATCCATCAATGCTACGAGCTTCTCGCCAACGAAGAAGGCATAATCCGCATACCCGTTTTTGTAAAAGGCCGAATTGGTAGGCCATTCGCTGATGGCAATATTTCTCCCCTTTACAGGACGCGTTCCTTTGCTGTAGCGCAGGTTCTGCGTATCAGCTTCCCAACCAGAAAGACGAAGCTGCTCGTCAATCAAGCATCTGGTCTGCGCCTCATTCCAATTCATCATAGCGGAAACAGATTCTGACCGCCTTGCGCGCTCCTTCTGCGTTTTGCCCGAAGCGGCGGTCTTGACCACGGCCAGTTGCTTCGTCAATTCCTCGATTTTCCCTTCCTGCTCGGCAATAACGGATTCCAAATCTTCGTGCGTGGTCTCGCTCGGCATAACGAACTCAGGTGCAATATATCCCCAGTCTCCATAGGTTTCCATAAACCAAACAGCAAGATTGTATGTCAAGGATAGCAATGTCTTTGCTTCGTCCACGGAGTCCGTACCTATATGTACTGCCGAGTTTCTTGTCTTGCGAAGAACATATAGCGTGTTGTCAATTTCGTGCGGCAATAAACCGGCTCGCTTCAAAATGCGAATTCGATTTGCGTGGGTGTTGTCAACAGCCGGTTCCGCAATGCTCTCAAAGACAAGGATCTCCTGCACTAAGCGCTCGGCAAACATTCCGAGTTTATAGATACAGGCATTGGGATCAGAATAGACATAGGTTTCTGCGGTTGCGCCGATCTGTGCCAATGCAGGCCAGTATCGATTCAGAAAATCAAAATTTGATTTCATAAGCAGTCTCCCTCGATTTTTGTTAATTCATTTAGCATTCGATGTAAGTACATCCCCAAAGTGCTGGCACTTTGGAATTCTCACTCCTCATCCGACTGCCACTTCGACCTTTTTACCGCTGAAGGCCACGCCGTATTTATAAATCGTCCTGACCCCGGCGG